>Ga0209745_1000101_pt1 | contig 45059 bp, 26 predicted proteins | sample BarGraNGADG00312_FD_184495 | JGI IMG/M metagenome (GOLD analysis project Ga0209745, IMG submission 184495) | Arctic peat soil microbial communities from Barrow, Alaska - Barrow Graham LP Ref core NGADG0004-312 (SPAdes) (version 2) | ecosystem: Environmental > Terrestrial > Soil > Wetlands > Peat... | reverse complement strand
GGTGCTGATACTACTATCGTTCCTGTCGGTAATGCACACGTTGGCTGTAATGTGACACTCGCTGTAGGTGCTGCCGGTACTGCCGGTACTACATTGACAACTGCACTTCCTGATGCCAAAGATGTACATCCTGAAGCATTGGTAACAATAAATGTATATGTATTAGAAGATAGACCATTAAAAGTGCCCGTAGTACCTGATCCTGTTATCGTTGAAGCACCTGGAGATGCTGTCACAGTCCAAGTTCCTGCTGCTGGCAAACCACTCAACGCTACACTTCCCGTAGCCACAGCACACGTCGGCTGTGTAATAACACCAACGGTAGGTGCAGTAGGTAATGGATTTACAGTCACATTAAATACCGTTGGAGTAACTGAAGCACAGCCCAACAGATCAGTATAATTTACGCTTACTGACTGTGGAACAGCTGTGTTCCAGGTAACAGTCACAGAATTATCTATAGCTGTCCCACCAGAAGTGACAGAACCTCCTGCCGATATAAACCATACATAATTAGTCTTACCAGCCTCTGTAAAATAAGTATTCCCTGATACCCCAATACATACAGGAGTAGGTCCTAAGATAGTTGGTACCGGTAATGGATTAACTGTTACAACCACACTATTCGAATTGGAACAGCCTGCACTGTTGGTTTCAACAACGGTATATGTTGTCGTAGCCGAAGGCGATACAGAAGGATTCGGTGAAGTTGAACTGAATCCTGCCGGAATTGAGCTCCATACATAGGTACTTCCTGGTACAAGCGCAGCACCAAGAGTGGTACTTGCTCCCACACATATAGGTCTGTTAGCTCCGGCTATTGCTGCCGGTAGAGCTTTTACCGTAATTGTTATAGTTCTTGGCGTACTGGCCCCACAACCATTCACTGCTGAAACTGAAAGATCTCCTCCTGTTGCTGTCGGACTAAAGGCAATAGATACTGAGTTCCCGGAACCGATTGGAGTAATTGTTTGACCAGATCCGGTATAATTCCATGTGTAAGTATTTCCAGAAACAACAGGAACCGTATATATGTTTCCACCACTATTTTGGCAAACTGATGCCGGACCTGAGGTAAATGCTCCAGGCTGCGCTGCGACAACCGGGAAGAATACTACAACATCGTCCGATGAAGTACATGCTCCATTACTTGTAGTCCATCGTAAGGTATACGAGTTACCCAAAACTCCGGTAAATACACTATTATATAATGTACTGTTACCAAAGGTACCACCCGACCCACTCACAATAGTCCACAAACCAGTAGAAGGGGAAGGATCATTCCCAACCAGAACAGTTCCGGATACTCCGCAAAGAGATTGATCCAGTCCTGCATTGGCTGGTGTAGGATTTGCTAGTACATTTACTATGGTTCCATCTACAACACCAGTCTTGGTATCATTAGTATAAGTAAAACCGGTAAGCTTGTACGCACCAGGGCCGGAGGTTGGCAAGAATGTTGTTGCCGAAGTTACAGCGTATGTGTGAACAGTTGCATCAATAGTATAAGTAAGTGTTCCGTTTATATCGGAAGGATAGAATGATGCAAAGCCAAGAGGGATTGATGCAGCCCCGCATATCGGACCTGATGGATTAAGGAATGCCCTTGCTTTGGTTGAATTTACGCTTGCAATTGTATAGTTCTTTGGAACAGCGTTTAGGTTGACATTACCCATGCTTTCCACAGTTCCATTAAAGTTATCTCCTAAAGCCGTAGTAACTACTTCATTCCATGTTCCGGTACTAAATTCAGCAAGACGCATATCAATAATACCGTTTAGTGTCATCAGAGGAGTGAGATTACTTGTCGGATCCCATCCTAATCTGACTTTTGCTGTAGCTGCAATAGTTGAATTGACACTCCAATATTCACTGGAATTCACAACCTGCAATGGTGCAGTAAAAAATGCGGATGTTGGATTTGTTGCAAAGTATTCAGCAGTCCATAATAAAGTGCTCCCTGCCGTTGAAGTGACAGTTAAATTATGCCCTTTTGTTGCCCCTTTTCCTATTGGATAAAGGAATGTGTCTCCGTTGATTATCTTTTTAATAAGAGGCCCATTGATAAATGATGTAGGTTTTCCTCCATCTGGGATAACGGAAGTAGGAGAAGTACTTAATAATACAAGCTTATTTGTCCCTGTAGTATTTATATTACCATTAGTAAGTAGTAATTCATTATTTACTTCAATCAGTCCGCTTGCACCGATCGTCAATCCAAAAGCATTGTTTATCTCAAGATTATTGAATTTGTTTGCTCCTGCGAAGTCACCTGTCGGGCCTCCAAGAGTTTGAAGCGCTGAACCTGCAAAAGTAACTGTCGAAGCCGGTGATGAACCTGTTCCGCTTATGAAGCCTCCCGCCAGACGCTCCATAGTTCCGAGAATCGTAAGCTTTATTTTATTTACACTATTATCGACTGTCGGTCCATTTATAACAAATCTTTTACAGATTGTCAGATTATTACTTGGAAGTACCCTTGTACCGGTTCCGGTAAAGAACATATTAGGTATACTGTTGAATTGTGTTGCAATAATTGTATAAGATCCTGTTCCTCCATATTCAATTGTGCCGTTCCCGGAGCAATCGAGAAAAGCAGTAAAGTCACCGCCCGGAAGGTTCCCATTCTCCAAATAGAGTGTACCGTTTCCACTTACAGTACCAAGATTATGTCCAAAGGTTGGAGAAACTATTTTCAGTTCACCATTTATTGCCGTACTTAAAGCAAAAACATTATTCAAATCAGTAGTTACAATATTGTCTATAATTACATTGGCTCCATTAGGACCACCAGAGGGACAAGGAGGTGAGGTCCCAACAGGCGTCCATATTGTTTCGTCTGACCAATTTCCATCAGCATTTGATTGATATGACGGAACTACGCCCGGAATTGCTATGAAATTACCTGCCGTGTACTCCCCGTTAAGATCATTGCTGATTGTATGGGTGAAAGTTATCTCATGTGTAACCTCATTAACATTATCAAATGCAGGAATTGCAGGTGACTTATACCAACTGTCAGGGAGGACAAGTTTCGCAGAAACATATAAACTTTCCACACCAAAAACATCTGCTGGCATATATTTAAATAATACACTCCCTGTGAATCCGGAAATACCAAAACTTTTGACCTTCCAATAATATTTCAGCACATTTGTAGGATCGATTACGCTGGGATTGTAGCTGTTAACAGGATTGACCTGAATTGATCCGACTGCCGTACTTGCCGATACTGTGTAAGTTACCGGAGTATATTTACCTGAAACTCCTATCGGGAATGTGAATGGTGCAATGGGTGCAATCGGAAACCATTTTCTTACTCCCAAACTGCTTGACACACCATCAGATATTATCATATTGGTTATTCCCGGAGCGCCGCCAATTAAACTATTCTGACTAAGTGTCAGCTGATAACTGCTGATATCAAGAATACCCTGCGTGAGAATAAGGTCGTTCAGTAGTAAAACATCACTGTTAGTTTTAGCCCCAAAGCTATTGTTAAGTTCAAGTCGCCCGTATGCTCCAGTTCCGGATATTTGTTGAAGTGCTGATCCGGCAAGACTAATTCCTCCAATAGTATTATCATCTGTATATGATCCGTTATTAGTCAGATCTCCTAACAAAGTAATTTTTTTATTTCCGGGAACCGTGCCAAGAAACAGGTTGCCCGATCCGATTGTAAGATTTTTGTGAACTGTAAAATCATTACTGACTGTAAGTGAGGTTACAGGTGATATATTAAGGTTGTAGAAATCAGATACCGTAGTCCCGGTAATCGATTGAATTCCTCCATTGAATGTTGTAAGGTTCGTACCATAATTATATGTACCGGAATTGTTCAGGTTACCTTTTATGCTGACATTCAGATTATTTGAATTGAATATGCTATTGATATTGCTTAAAGTCAATGAACCGTTCAGCACAAGCGGGCTTACTATAAGTCCAACACTGGCATTTGCTGCTGCACCGCTAATAGTGATATTATTCAATGGAACATTGGCATCGAGACCGTATGATTGAGCTAATCCGCTTATAGTATTATCAAAAATTATCGTACCGCCTGTTACAGAAGAACTACCTGGCCTCAGGTAAAGGTCGCCGAAACTTGTCCCTCCACCGGTTGCGATAGTAATTGTACCTCCGGACATATTAAAGGAACTACCTCCATTTAGCACTTCCAGTTTTGCTTTTGAAGTAAGTGCATTATTACCTTTTATAATTACATCACCAGCTGACTGGTTATAATTAAGGACTCCATTAGTAGTTAAGGCAGGTCTTCTGATCTGACCGTTAATAACCAGTGAACCACCCTGAATATCTAACGAAGAAGAACCGCTTCCGGAATATTCAATGTCAGCATTATTTGTAACGTCTCCAACGGGCCCTACATAAACATTCCCGCCTCCGTTTAATATAGTAAGTTTACCGTTCAGAAACAGAGTTTTACCAGGTGCAGCACTATTAGAAATGAAGACGTTTGAAGGAGTATTAATTGTAAGACCTGCAGTAGTTGGAATTATAAAATCAGTCCCCTGTGAGATATTAAAGTTGCCCGTTCGGTTATAGATAAAAGTCCCGTTTTGCAATTTCAGCCAATTATCCGGAGGGGTAGTAAGAGTACCGGCGATATTCAGCGTGAGAGTTGTTGCCTGGGAATTACCCTTGTTAACAGTTACGCTGCTAAATGTGGTAATTGGTGCACCAACAGTACTTGATATAGTTGCTGAATTTGCACCAAAGAAGGTAAGAGGAATACGTGAGAAATCGCCTGTTGATAATGTGCTAACTCCATTATAGCCTCCATTTGCATTATTGGTAAGACTTCCACCAATTGACATGCTCTGATTTGTAGCATTAGCATCGTAAACAAATAATGAAGCTAGTGCCCCTATCGAAACATTACCGTCTACAACAAAATTCTCAGCTACTGATCCATTCTGAAACCAAACAAGAGCACCTGCTTGTATATCCATATTCCCTTTGACATGGATTGTTTTTGGAACTATAGGTATACCTCCGGGATATGTTGTTCCCCATGTAGGAGCGAACCAAGAGTCTGCATTCGTTCCTCGGATTACTAAATTTCCGTAAACTAAAATATCATTATTTGGAAACATTAAATTTGAGCCTCCAATCGGAGCTAATATCAGATTGCCATAGGTTGCAACGCCAACAGGCATATAATACTCAGGGCCGGCATTACCGTTTGTAGAATAAAGTTCTGTTGTGCCCATATTGACATTGAAGTCAGAAAAATCTCCGGACGGGAAAACATAGGTGGCAGGATAATCATAACTAGTTGTTAATCTGAAAAGTCCGTTACCGTTTGGATGAGACATGACCATACTGAATACTGAACTTGGATTATAGCCAACATCAAGTGTTGATCCTGCTTCAATTTTTAGTGTAGCGCAGCTTACACTTCCTGTATTCGCTGTGTTCAAAGCTGTGGTCAGATTCACTGTATTATTATTACCTATAATTACCACTGCGGAACCACTTGGAGGTGCTGAAGGAGGACTGGTAACGGTATGACTTATTGTAGACCAGGTATTTACGTCACTCCAGAGACCATTTTGCCGGCTATAAAATATTGAGGGTGAGCCGAAAGCTCCCGGTACGGGAACTATAGTCGTATTGTCACCAGCAGTATAATCTGCATCAAGATAGCTTGAACTGCTTGTAGGTGCCGTCCAGTCAGTTATAGTATTACTGCCAGTATTGATAGGTGGATTTGAAGCAGTTCCTATTTTCCAGGAAAGGTCAGAATTGTTGAATAATGCAGGTAAATAATTTGCCTCAGTTCCTGAAACGTCAACATTATCATAAATAAAGGTATGAGTTACTTTTGATGCAAAACCGGTTATTCCTGATGATTTTACACGCCAGAAATAGGTCAGACTCTGACCTTTTACAGTTGTGTTGGGGTGTTCGTATCCAACTGGCACAACAGTTATCGAGCCATAAGTTGTTGGAGCTGAGCTGAAACCAATTGTCGCAGGCGTATATTTTGCTGCTAATGAAGGTGTTATTGTTGGAGCCCCTATGGGGAATGTAAATCCTGCATTGGAAGTATAAACTCTTGTAAGTCCTCCATCACCTGCATTTCCTGAAGTCTGAATGTAACGTGAAGAGGTTGCTCCTGAAATAGATGCTAAAGAATTAAGCTTTAAATTATTTGTGCCGATGTTAAAAAGTTTGTCCTGAGAAAACGTCAGTACACCATTAATTGTCATGTTGGCAGCAAGCGAAACCGGCGCTGCAACAGCATTAGTATTATTCAACTCAACATTTCCAAAAACTCCATTTCCATCTATACTTTGAGGCAGAGTTCCTTTTAACACAATCTTACCGGTTCCTCTATGCAGACCCGAGTTGTATACATCTCTCGCAATGTTGACTGTTTTTGAACTATCATTAAGAGTCGCCAGTACCAGTCTGAAGTTATCATCCACATTCAATGTATTCTGCGAACCGACGAGATCGACTTTTGTGCCGGCAGGCTTGTCAATAGTGAATTTGAATAATGACAAAGGTGACCCCAGATTAACAGTAAATAGCTGATTAGTAATACCATTTAAAGTGGTAGCATTTGTTCCTGGCAAGTAAGATGTTCCATTTTCTATTGTGAAGTTTCCGCCAATTGACACATCAAAATTATTAGCTGAAAAATCTCCTGCTGTAATAGAAAGATTATTCTTAACTATTAATGCAGTGCTTAAACTTACAGTTGAGGTGCTGGATGCCCGGTTTATAGTCAGATTATTAATCGGGGCAGTTGTGTATATTGAATATTTAACAGCGTCTCCTCCTGAACCAGTAACTGGTATAAGTTCAAGAGTACCACCTGTTACATTAATATTTGATACTGAGGATTTAACATCAAATGCCTTTTGTTCAGCACCACCGATCCCGGTAACATCGTAAATACGGATTGTCCCGCCCGTCATTATAAAGATGTTGTTGGTATTTTCAAGGTTAAAGGTGCCGAATGCAGGATCAACACCATTGACAGCTCTTGAAGTGTTTACAGTTGCAAAAGATACATCTCTCAGATTTGCTATAGTGGAATACGCAGAAGGTACTCTCTTAAACCGGCCCCGAAGATAAAAGGTACCTCCGGTCTGTGTATACTGGGCGGCACCTGTTGAAGAAAGGAACTGTTTGGTATCAACGCTACCACCATTAATTATTATCTGTCCTGAGGCAATATTTGAAGTTATTATACCGCCTGATTCCCTTGTCGATAAATAGCCATCATTAATCTGGAGTTTGCCATAAACTTCCAAAGCGCTGTTTCCGCCCTGAGAAACTCCAATAATAGCATCGCTCGTAGCTGAGACCCCATAGGCAACATTTATCTCCCTGTAATCATCTGCAGTGGAAAGCACTACGACATCTACTCCATTCAGTATTAAAGCCCCGTTTGAAGGGATATAAAAATCTGAATTTGGTGAAGTACCAGTATTTCCTTCAGTTAATGATGGAATGATTAACGAACCTTCAAGCACAAGAGTACCTGTACGGATCCATAAAGCTTTTCTGAGGTTCGCATTGCTCCCTGATGCTTCAGCAGTGAGTGTGTTCGCTCCAAAAAGTCTAAAATAATTATATGCGGTAGAATTAATAGTAAGTTTATAAGTCTGATCTGTTCCTTTATCAAGAATAAGATTATAGAAATCGGTTACTCCATTACAGATTAAGATATTATTTGTCGATCCCTGAAAATACACAGAAGCCGCTCCTGTGGTTCCATCCGGCGATGTTGCCGGAAAAGCATTATAAACAGGGTAAGGAAGATTCGTAAATCTGACAGAACCGTTGTTTGTGAAATTCCCTTTGATAATAACCGTATGGAAAGATGTATAATAGTCAATAAAAGGAGCGGCTCCTCCAATAGTTACAGCACCAATTGCCGGATTTGTTGCTCCATATCCAACTGAAATGATTCCTCCATTATCAACAGTAACATTACCATTTATGGTCAAAGTTAGCTTGGCAGCCGAAGCATCATCATTAATTTTGAAATTCCCCTGTTTTACATATAAATCTCCATTTATTAATAAGTTATCAAGTTGTGTACCAATAACTCCTGAAGCGTTTACAGTTAAATTATTATATATAAGTTGAGAAGCAGGGAAGTTAAAATCTGCAAGGTTATTATATTCAGTCGTTCCACCGCCGGTATTAACGAAAGTATTAAGTGTGGCAGCCGGGAAATTTACAGTAGCAAGTTGCAGAGTACCTTGTCCTCGAAGAGCTGTCAGCGTATTTGTAAATTTCTTATCAGTCTGGTTAAGGAAACCTCCTGAATTAATTGTGATGTCCAGTCCTGAGTTTGTAATATCGCTTGATAAAGATACAGTTCGGCCGGTAAGGATAACTACTTTATCGTTTATCCCGGGTACAGTACTACCAATCTGAAGTGTACCGCTCGGGTCAGATGTCCAGGTAGTGGCTGTGTTCCAGTCACCGGTCTGGTATGAATAATATGTAACTAACTTACCAGCTGTCCAATAAGTGCTGGTAGTTGTAATATTTGTTGTGCCTGTAATAGTGAACGAGTTAACTCCAAAGCTCTTCGTACCTGTGGGAGCAAGCCAGTTTCCGGCACCAACTTTGTACCAGATATTATCAGGAGTTATTGTTATTTCTGCAGGGTCATAAGTAAAACTAGCTGTAATTGTTTTCCCACCGACAATTGGCGTTTTAACATCCCAGTATCTGTTTACAAAATTTGATCCCAGCGTCGCATCATGAACAGTAATGACGTTGATAGTGCCTCCGGTAGTTCCGGTTAAAGCCGTAATGCTCATCGGAGAGTAGTAACCACCGGAGCCAACAGGAAAAGAAACAGGAAGTGTGGCAACATCATTCCTGATTAATGCACCGGTTCCACCGGTTTCTATCATATTGGATGAGCTGAAAACTCCCTGGATTGCATTTATTGCATTGTTTGCGACAGTGAGGTTTCTGGTTCCAAGTCGCAAAACCCCTGAATTAAGGTTAAGTATATTATTTACAGTAATATTACCTAGTAAGGATTTTATTCCTCCACCGGAAAGTGTCAGATTCTGATAGTTGATATTTGCAAAAACCTGCTGGTCACCGACTCTGTTGTAGTTAATTGTGCTGGTTGGTGAACCTGTGGTGTTAAGTGTGGTGATAGCATTATTTACTCCTCCGAGATTCAGATTATGTGCCGGGCCTCCATTGATCGCAATCGTTCCCGCTCCCGATAAATCTCCAGAAATATTTACAGTATTTGGTGAAACTGTGCCGAAAGAGAGAGACCCGGCAATAGAAACGTTCCCAAGTATGGTAACAGTTTTTGATGCGACGCCTAAATCTAAGATAACTCCGTTGTTTACCAAAAGTGAATTGCTCACAGTAAATGGACGGTTAGCTGTTTTAGTGCTATTACCTCCGGCTGTTAAATCATAGAAAGTAATTAACCCGGTTCCACCTCCGTTAATATACTGGTTGCCGGTAAGAGCAAATGTAAACAATCCGGAAGTTGCATTTAATGAGTTGACTGCATTACTGTTACTTATTAGGTTTGTACCGTTAAAAGTCAGATTAGCTGAGAGACTTAATGAAGCAGGATCACTTATTGTAATATCCCCGCTAACAGTTGCCGGTACGGATAACGATTTAACACCACCGGTCGATACTGTAAGATTTATATAGTTAGCGCTTCCGAAAATGGTCTGCGCCCCTGCACCATTATAATTAACAACGCTTCCGTTGGCAGCAGTTGTAAGTGCACCAATAGAGTTAGTGGTTCCTCCAAGGTTGAGAACATGAGCAAAAGCTCCCCCGCTTATATCAATCGTTCCGGCTCCGCTTAAATTTCCTGAAACCGAGACTGTTCTGAGGGCAGTATTCCCGAAACTAAGAGTTCCGCCAGTAACTGTCAGATCATTGTTTACAGTAACATTCCCCAGAATTGTTTTTGTATTATTACCAGAGATTGTTAAGTTCCGATATGCAAGTGCAGCGACATTCTGGATAGCACCAGAATAATTTACCAGACTGGTTGTTCCTCCTGAGAAAGAGCCTGTATTAGCATAGTTACCACTAATATTCAGAGTACCGGTTGTCAATGATAAGCCACCTGCACCGGTTAAATTGCCTGTCAGATTTATTGTTTGATCGGCGCCTGCTACAGTACCTGCTGTTATATTCAGGTTTCCCGAAATTGAAATGGGCGATATCAACGTCAATGTATATGCGCTGCCATAACCTACGTTGCCAAAACTCTGACCTAATCCGGTTGGCGCTGTTGCGGTAAGTCCGGTGATATTACAATTGGAAGCTGCATTCCATGTGGCAGCAGGAATTACTCCGCCATCTCTGGCATGAGTGTAAGTTGATGTTGCTACACTAAAGTTAAGATCTCCGGCAGCTGATGTAATTACTCCTCCGTTGTTTGTTATAGTTCCGGTAACTATTGTAGTACTGTTTGTAGTATTAAAACTATTTGAGAAGCCTGTATTTGCATTTAATATTAATGTTCCTCCTATTGTAGCAAGCTGGCCGGCCGGGCTGAAATCAATACCAATTTGATTACCTGCAGTACTGCTGAGCTGAAGAGTTGAACCTAAAGGTATAGCAAGGTCAGTCGCTGCTCCTCCCATTATTGTAAGCTGAGATGTTCCTGCAGATTGTAAACTGACATTTGAATTTAATGACAAAATCAGTTGTCCTATTGTCTGAGTAGGAACATTTGTTGCGGTTGTTGTACCATTATTGTCAAATACTAATTTATCATTCGTGAGAGGAGCTACACGATTTGGAGTCCAGTTAGCGGCTACTGTCCAGTCTCCAGGTACGCCATTTTGATTCCAGTTATAGGTTGCTTGCCCCAATGCAACTGTTGAAATTGAAAAGAAAACCAGACTGACAATCCCCAACTTCCGTATAAAACCTAATTGTAAAATTAAAGACGAAATTATTGTTTTGCTAATAACAATCTTTTCTTGGGTCGAAGCCGTAAAAGGAGAGAATAGCAATTTCAAAAATGCGGAAACTGGATTATTACGTTCCATATATATCAGGTTCAATATTACTTCTTAAAATATAATCAACAATATATCAATCAAATACGACCCGCAGGGATATAATACACCCTGCTGAGTCTCAGGTTAGGGAACTCAACTACTTAATCTAGCGAATGTAATCATTTTTTAATTACTTGTATCATAACATTTTTCGGGTGTTTTCAACATATTAACATGACTTATTATCAGTCCACTTGGTTGCTTTAATACTTAGCGTTTAACCATTTGTACTTAAATCAGATAAAAAGGTTGCAATTGAAGCGTGCCAAAATAATTGATTTTGACTAATGCCGGTATTTGCCGATTAAACGTCATTATTATTTTGATGAAATTAACTCTCTGTTTTTGCTGAAAATCAAAATAAAAAGATAATGAGATATTTTATCCATACAATTATTAAACATTTCTTTGTAAAAATGAAAATGTAATCTATATTTGCACTCGCTTTTCGGGGGTTTAGCTCAGCTGGTTCAGAGCATCTGCCTTACAAGCAGAGGGTCGGCGGTTCGAACCCGTCAACCCCCACAACACAAAAACCGGTCGCGAAAGCGACTGGTTTTTCTTTTTGAGGGACGTTCCAGGCTCGCCTGGATAAGGACATCAAAAGAAAAACCAAAGGTTCCGCCACAGCGGAACCCGGTTTTTGTGTTGTAAGGGCCCCCTAAACGGCTCGCCGAAGCGCAGCGGAGGCAACCCGGCAAGAAAGAATTCCTGCATAATTGATTCCTTTTTTGAAGTAAGATCAATAGAACATTCGAATGAAGAATAGCGAAGTCTATTTATGCATTTTGCTTAATGCCACCAGCAGACCACCGGTAATATATGCTATGATCCACCATATATAAGCTATCCGCGAGTATATCTGGAGATTTTTACTCACCTTTAATTCAGACCCCAATTTCAGATTATGTCTCCAAAGCAAAAAAGTGTCAGTAAGCATGCCCAACAGCGAGGAGTAGCCGATAAATCCATGAAATGTAAGCATACCTTTGCTCGACCCTATTATCATCAGAATAGTTGCGGTAATGTCCAGGGTAACACCTATTGTGTAAAATAATAAGACGCCTGATGTCACCAACTTTTGTCTTCGTTCTTTGGCAAATCCAATAGAGTAAAATATCAGTGCAATGGTGACAACCATAGAACCTATTATTGAGACTGTTTTCATTTATAATTTATTTATAGAATGTCCAAACAGAAATCTTATTCCTTTTCTGTGGTTTTTTGGGGTAGAATAACTGATGCCAGAATTGAAGCGAGAAGAATCCCAACTATGATTAAAAGGGATGTAACAATAGGTATTTCAATTTTTAAGAATGCAAGAAGCATTTTTAGTCCAACAAATGTCAAAACAAAAGCCAGGCCTACTTTCAAATAATGAAACAAACCCATAATGCCTGCAACAGCAAAGTATAGCGAGCGCAGACCGAGTATGGCAAAAATATTCGAAGTATACACTATGAACCGATCCTGACTTATTGCCAGAATTGCAGGGATACTATCTACTGCAAAAAGAAGATCCGAAGTCTCAATAATAATAAGAACCAGGAAAAGAGGTGTTGCAAACAATTTTTTATTATGGATGACAAAAAGTTTATCACCTTCAATTGTATGGGTTACAGGAAAATACTTCTTAAAAAACTTTACAATGACATTCTTTTCAGGATCAACCTCTGACTCTTTATCAAACAGCATTTTTATTCCCGTAAAAACCAGAAATCCGCCAAAGATCAGAACTATCCAGTGAAAACGGTTAATTAATGCAACCCCTGCAAAAATAAAGATACCTCTCATTACCAAAGCACCCATAATACCCCAAAACAGAATTTTGTGCTGATACTGAGGCTTAACTGAGAAATATGAAAAAATCAGAATGAAAATAAAAATATTATCTACACTAAGAGAGTACTCAATTACGTAACCTGTAAGGAATTCGAGAGCTTTAATTTTTCCTAATTCTAAATAAATGAACAGGTTAAATATTAAAGCAAGTGTTATCCAAATTAAACTCCATACAACTGCCTCTTTTACCGGAACTTTATGTGTATGTTTATGAAATACACCCAGGTCGAGAGCCAGCATTATAAATATGAAAACATGAAATCCGATCCAGAAATATATACTTTCGCCCATTAAGTTAAAATAGGTTGTAAACTTATAAAAATAATTCCTCAAATCTTCGTTAACTTTGTAGAAATGAAATTCATAAATTGAATTAGAAAACGGAATGCGCAATATATTTATAAGTTTGATTTTCATATTTCTGGTTTCATGGGCTCCTGATTTTGTTTACTCTCAGGCAAATATTAACACTTCAAGCCAGATAACTTCTTCTGATATGGAGAGTTATGTTACATTTATTGCATCACCGCTTCTTAAAGGCAGAAAGAACGGAGAAGCCGGACTAGAAATAGCAGCTCTGTACATAGCGTCGCAGGCCAAATTGACAGGTCTGAAACCTGCTGATGGGAACAGCTATTTTCAGTCATATTCTGTTATGAAAAAAGTCAGAAATCCTAAGTTCCCTCCGATGCAGCTAATCCTGAAAAACAAGGATACCATTATAATAAATGAACCCAGGGACCAACTAGTTCCAACAGATCCGTCTTTTATTTTACCGGAAGGGTCAGTTGCAATGGAACTTAACAATGTTGCAGGCTATATAGAAGGCAGCGATTCTATTCTTAAAAATGAGGTGATAGTATTTTCGTGTCACTACGATCATATTGGCACTTCCGGAAGCAGAGTAAATCCAGGCGCCGACGATGACGCATCCGGCTGTGCAGCTCTGCTCTCGATAGCCAAAGCATTTCAGAGTCTTGAAAAGAAACCATTAAGGTCAATTCTCTTCCTGTGGCTTTCAGGTGAAGAAATCGGTCTTTTTGGTTCAGAAGCATACATTAGAGAACCATTGTTCCCGCTCGAAAAAACTATTGCCGATCTTAATATTGATATGATAGGAAGGGATAAAGAGTCAATTGATTCAACATCTGATACTCCAATGACCGGACTAAACTCCGTCTTTGTTATTACTGACAACCAGAGCAAAGAGTTGTCGGAAATTGCAAATGAAGCTGACAGTGGATCAGTCCTCAATTTTGATTATAGTCTTAGTGGCAGGTATCATCCATTGCATCTTTTTGCACGTAGTGATCATTACAATTTTGTAAAAAAAGACATTCCTGTTTTATGTTTTACAACAGGTATTCACTCTGACTACCATACTTCCGGAGATGTTTTTAATAAGCTTGATTTTAAAAAAATGGAGCTGATTGCCAGAACTGCATATCAGATAGGCCTGACAATTGCCAACCGGAAGACAAGGTTAATTATCGATAATCCATTCAGTTCATGGGAAAAAAACAAATAAGTCGTAAAGAATTTTTTACCAAAACCCTGACAGGCATTGCTGGTATAAGTTTGATCTCAAAGCATTTATCCTTAGGATCGTCAGCTGTGTCTGAATTAAGAGGTATCGGAAGTACAGGTTTAATGGTAAGTCCTATTTGCTTTGGGGCTCCAAGAACAAACGAAGAATCTTTAATAAAATATGCCATTGAGAAGGGTTTGAACTTCATAGATACCGGACGCGCTTACGGAAACGGAAACAATGAACAACTGGTAGGAAGAGCTACAAAAGGGATTAGAAGTAAAGTAATTATCCAGTCGAAAATCAGGCTCGAAGAAAATGAATTGGCATCAAAAGGAAAAGGGAAAAAAGGAGCTGAGGAGATAAGATTTGCCCTATCATCAAAACTGGAAGCCAGCCTGAAAGCACTTAATACAGACTATATTGATGTATTGTTGTATCATGATGCCATTGATGAAAAACTGCTTTTCCATGATGCGACACTGAATTTTTTTGGAGAAATGAAAAAAAACGGTGTAATTAAAGCTCACGGTTTCTCAACTCACAACAATTATATGAACCTTCCGGAACGAAACAATTCAGAGGTCTTATATAATGTAATTATGTTACCTTTCAACCACAAGGGTTCATTTATTCATTCAGTAAGTGGCTCATACTCAGAATGGGACCAGAAGCGACTAATTTCAATTCTTGATGAAGCAGGAAAGAAAGGTATTGGAGTTATTGCTATGAAAACCTGCTCCGGTGGAAAATATTCTCCATCAGTTGATATCGAACCAAGTTATAAGGAGGCTGTCCTATGGGTACTCCAACATAAATTCATAAGTTCAGCAGCAATTGCAATGGCAAACTTTGAACAGGTTAACGAACACACTTCATGGCTGTAGAATACTTCATTTGGATTTTACCGGGAAGAAACATTTTACAGCGCTTTTATATTTCTTATCAACATCGGGTATTCCATTACCGTTTGTATCAGTCATTTTACCAAGATATTGTATAAGTGCCAGCCACTCCTTACCCTCCTGAATGCCGTCTCTGTCTTCATCCATATCAATGATTGCTTTCTCCATTTCTGTTACCTTATTCCCTGCAAAATCTTTTGGCACGACATTTATCAATCCAAAACTCATCTTTTTGATAATCCCGATAAACTCAAGCATATAGGAATCAGCAGAAACAGAATACAGCGATAAGTTCTTTTTAGAAAAATCAACATTTTTCATTGTACCATCACTTCTGATGATATCAATTTTAACGATCTTCTTAAGTAACCCCTTCCCGGGATCATAGTTAACTCTTATACCCGAATAATAGCAATAATTTTGCGGATCCGACTTTCCGGCAACAAGTAATATTTCTAGAATGCTTTTCAATTCCTTCCCTGTAACATATAGTCTGGAAAGAGGATAGCCGGGAATATCATCCTTCCCGGAACCAAGAGGCACTACCCTGAAAATGTCAGGCGCTGACTGTATTCCCGGTAAAATTTTATCAAATAACATTCCAGCAGCAATCATACTTACATCTGTGCCTTTTCCCGTGTGACTATTAATGTAATAATGAATAGCATCTGCAACAAGAGGACCAAGATTGCTATTTACATAGTCGCTTGTTTCGTTGCCCTCAATAACAAAATCAGTTTCAACTACGGGCTTGTCATAATCTATACCAAGGGGATTAAGGATTTCTGTTGATATCCTTGCTTTTTGTTCTTCAATAAGCTGATTTGTCTTTTTATCTCCCAAAATTTTATCATCAACCGGTATCAGCTTATAATTATCAACCCGTAGTTTATTATCCGAATAGATTAATGAAAGACGACCAACAAACTGACCAAATTCTCCGGTCTGAACAATAGGAATATTATTAACAATCAGTGGTTGATCAAGTTTGGTATGTGAATGTCCTCCAATAATCAGGTCAATGCCTTTAACTTTCCTGGCAAGTTCAACGTCGTCTCCTGCAAATTCTCCCTTCTTATTTTTTGTAATTCCTGAATGAGAAATGCAGATTATGATATCGCACTTTTCATTCTTCAGTTCCCTTACCATTTTCTTCGCAAATTTGGCTTGTTTTTCAAAAGATACCGGAGCAGCCTTAGGAGCTACTTCAGCAGCATTCTTACCTAAGATTGAAAATATACCTATTTTAATACCGTCCTCTGTAAATATCAGATTTCTGCCAATTATCTTTTCGGAATATAGTTTCTCAAGAGCATCATCCCGGGTATCTTTTATGTCAAAAATCGCATTCCCTATTAGTAATGAAGGGACTTCACCATTTTTAGCAGAGGCACTAATAACAGATGCCAGCCACTCTGGTCCAAAATCATATTCATGGTTTCCAAGTCCTATAACGTCATAACCCATTGATTTCATAAGCCGTAGCTGAAAGCCTGTTTTGCTTTCAATACTTGGAAAAAGAGTTCCCATAAAAAAATCCCCTGCATCAAGTACCAGAGTTGTTCCAGTATTAGTTTCCTTTTCAGACTTTAATATCGCGGCAATTCTGGCAAACCCTCCTACAGTTTTGTCATCATTTATAGTTAATGGAGAATACTGAGATTCCGGAGCATATCCGATAAGCCGGGAATGCAGATCATTAGTATGTAATATTGTGATCCTCTTTTCAGATTGTGCTGACAAAGGGAAAATCACAATCATTAACAGTATGAAAACTAACACTTTTTTCATCTTTTGAAGGTATAGATATACACAAATCTAATTAAAATATACAAGATTATAATGAGGTTATAAAGACTTAGTATATTTCAAAAATGGTAAAAAAGGCGATGTTTAAAGCACTCTTTTTAGATATGGCCCCTAAATCCCCTAAAGGGGACTTACTAATTATCAGATCATTATTAAACCCCCTTTAGGGGGAAGGGGGCAAAAAAAATTGGTGAAATCCCACGCAATTTATCAATTTTACACTACTTCAGCCACAATAAATGTACTGCCTCCGATAAAAATCATATCAGATAATGCTGCGTTTTTCCTGGCTTGCGCAAAAGCAGATTTAACATCAGGATAACTGTGTCCGGTAAGGCCATACTTAGCAGCATCCGACCTGAGTATTTCTTCATTTAGCGCCCTCGGTATTAAGGCCCGGGTAAAATAATAGATTGCATTTTTCGGGAAAAGCGGAAGAACAGATTTCAGGTCTTTATCATTAACGAAACCTATTATTATATGTAACCGTGTATTTGGAATCCTTTTTATCTGATTAAGTACATATTTCAGTCCTTCTTTGTTATGCCCTGTATCACAAATAGTTAATGGATTAAAACTTAGAATTTGCCAACGACCCTGAAGCCCGGTATTCAGAACCACATTTCTGATCCCATCTATAATATTATTCCCTGAATATTTAAAAGTCTTTTTCAATATTTCAAATACGCTGAATACAGCCTGAATATTTTGTGCCTGGTAATCTCCGCCAAGAACTGTTTTCCCTTCAAGATTTTGTTTTGTTAAAAGATCTTTTAAACTATAATTTCTCTCACCAGTCAGATTATCACTCTCTTCAAGGTTACATAAATATAGTTCATCAGCGAATGATATGTGTGATTCTGACTCAGCGGCTTTCAAGATGAATACAGGCTTTGTCGCCGCTTGCGACTCGCTTATCACAACCGGAACGCGTTTTTTTATAATTCCAGCTTTTTCTGATGCTATTTTTTCAATCGTATCACCAAGAAGATCCATATGGTCGTGTCCAATATTTGTAATAACAGACAAAACCGGATTGATAATATTTGTTGAATCCAGCCTTCCTCCAAGGCCAACTTCAATAACTGCAACATCAACTTTGCTCTTTGCAAAATGATCAAAGGCCATCGCCACAGTAAGTTCAAAAAATGAGGGTTTTAGTGATGTAATAATGTCATTATGATCGGCAACAAATGCAATTACTTTGTCTTCACCGATCATTTCACCATTCACTTTTATCCTCTCCCTGTAATCTTTGAGATGGGGAGAAGTATACAATCCGGTTCTGTATCCAGCTTCCTGTAAAACTGATGCAATCATATGAGAAACAGAACCTTTACCGTTTGTCCCTGCAACATGAATTGTCTTGTATTTCAGGTGAGGATGGCCTAAACAATTGTCGAGGGCAAGAGAATTCTCGAGATCATTCTTATACGCTGCTTTTCCTATCCGGTGATAAGCCGGAAGCTGAGAGTATAAAAAATCGAGAGTTTGATTATAAGTCATTTTTACGAAGTTCAAAGAAAAAGACAAAAGACAAAAGACAAAAGTAAAAATAAAGTACCAGAAAGTCGCGACGGCTTTATAATTCCTCACAATTATTTTTACAAATTTTAAAATTTATTTATACTGATTTTTAGGTATTTAACCCCCTTCCCAACCTTCCCCCAAGGGGGAAGGAGTAGTGCATTTCATTAATAATTTGATAGTATTCTCCTTCTGTTTCATATCACTCCTATTTAACATAATTTTTAACTTTTTATGCTGTTTATGATAGACTTTCTTCATAGTAATTTTATCACAATGTCCTGATTTTATGCTCCTTCCCCCGTGGGGGAAGGTTGGGAAGGGGGTATCTAATTTCCCCTTCAAAATAACAAACTTAACAATTAAGTAACAATTTGTACCTGAAATTAGTTATTTTTACAAATGGTAATGTGTCTGACTGAAGTGATGTAATATATTGATTATAAATTACTAACGATGAAAAGAAAGAGCAACAGGAAACTTTTTATTATTGATACTAACGTGTTACTTCACGATTATAAATGCATTTATAATTTTGAAGAAAATGATATTATCATTCCAATTGTTGTGCTTGAGGAGCTTGACAAATTCAAAAGGGGTAATGATCTGATCAATTTTCATGCACGTGAGTTCACGAGAGAACTCGACAAACTTTCGGGAGACATGCTGCTGACTGCAAATATTCCACTTGGCGAAAACCTGGGAAATATGCATATTGAAACAGGAAAAGATTTTTCGGAAAAAGTAAACCAGTCATTCCCCGAAAGAACTCCGGATCACCGGATTCTTGCAATTGCTGATTATGTATGCAACGCCAATAAGGATAAAACAGTTGTGCTCATAACCAAGGATATTAATCTAAGGATGAAGGCTAAGTCGCTGGGTATTATCGCTCAGGATTATCAGAATGACAAAGTCGCAAATATCGACGATCTGTATAAAGGAATTAGAATACTGGACGGGGTAAATCAGGAATTAATCAGTAAACTTTATGAACTGCCTGAGGGTGTTATAGCAACGGACTTCGGACTCGAAGCAAATATGATTGGTCATCAGTTTTTCATTATGAAGAATAACGGATCGAGTGCGCTTGCTCACTATAACCCTGTTAGTAAAATGCTTAAAAGGGTAATAAAGCAAACAACTTATGGCATCGATCCCCGAAATGCTGAGCAGACATTTGCTATAGAAGCCCTTTCAAACCCCGATATTCAACTGGTGTCGTTAACAGGAAAAGCCGGGACAGGTAAAACACTATTGGCTCTTGCTACGGCGCTTCAGCAGCAGAAAAGATACAAGCAGATTTTTCTTGCCCGTCCGATTGTTCCACTGGCTAACCGCGATATGGGATTTTTACCAGGCGATGTAAAGGAAAAAATGGACCCTTATATGCAGCCTTTATACGATAACCTTACGGTAATTAAACATAAGTTCAGTCAACAGAGTCCGGAATTCATGCGCATCCACGATATGATGAAGGAGGATAAGCTTGTAATAACTCCCCTGGCATACATCAGAGGCCGCAGTCTGTCGAGCATTTTTTTCATCGTTGATGAAGCACAGAATCTCACTCCTCACGAAATTAAAACCATTATAACAAGAGCGGGAGAAGGAACAAAAATGGTATTTACAGGAGATATTGAACAGATAGATTCGCCGTACCTCGATACTGCATCAAATGGTTTAAGTTACCTTTCAGACAAAATGAAGAACCAGGATATTTTTGCTCATGTAAATCTGGTAAAAGGAGAACGAAGCTTTCTGGCAGAACTTGCAAGCAAATTGTTATGAAACTAAAAGACCTCCTCCCTCGCCAACGCTTTGGAGAACTAAGAAAAACTTAAACAAAAAATAATAAGTGTAATTATGGAACCAAAAACAAAACAACTACCTGTATTACTGATAATACTTCTGTTTATAATAACGAACGTTTCATTTTCTCAGGATAATTCAAAAAGTCCGGAAAGCAAGAAAATACAGCTCTTTAATGGAAAAGATTTGAGTAATTGGGTATTTAATCTTAAAAATCCTGCAATTGATCCTGCAACAGTGTTCACAGTACAAAATGGGGTTATTCATATTACAGGAAACCCTTTTGGTTACATGCGTACAAAAAATACCTACTCAGATTACAAGCTGCATGTAGAATGGCGCTGGCCATCTGAAGCTACAAACAGTGGAGTTTTTGTGCATGCTGTCCGACCTGATACGATATGGCTGAAATGCTTCGAATGTCAGTTAAAAGCCGGAAGTGCAGGAGATTTAGTATGTATGAACGGTGCTGATATGGATGAACGAAAGGATAAGACTAATAAGTCTGTTAAAAAAATTGCTGAATCATCGGAGAAGCCAACCGGAGAATGGAACACAATGGAAGTTATGTGCAAAGGGAATACTATTGAAGTAATTGTAAATGGAGTAGTTCAAAACAAAGGAACTAACCTGAATGTTTCTAAAGGATCAATATGTTTACAAAGTGAAGGTAAGGACATTGAATTCAGAAATGTGTTCCTGACCAAATTTTAGAATTCTCCGGAGTTAATAATTTTAAAAATCTTTGTGCACAATTTTGATATTGTGCCCTCGTAGCAAATAATATGAACCTCGCGAAAAAGAAAGTAGCATTCCATACTCTCGGTTGTAAACTAAACTTTGCAGAAACATCTACAATCGCAAGATCATTTCCTGAGGAGTTATTTGAGAAAGTTCATCCAGGCTCGGTGGCCGACATTTACGTTATTAATACATGTTCCGTTACTGATATTGCCGATAAAAAGTGCAGACAGGCGATAAAAAAATTCATCAACCTTTCGCCCAATGCTTTTATAGTAGTTGTTGGTTGCTATGCCCAACTGAAACCTCAGGAAATATCTTCCATTCCCGGAGTAGATCTTGTTCTTGGTACAAATGAGAAGTTTAACATTGCAGACTATCTTAACAATTCTGAAAAGAGACATGAGACTGAAATCCACTCCTGCGATCTCTCAACTTCCCGGATTTATAACTCATCGTACTCTATAGGTGACAGAACACGTTCCTTTCTGAAAGTTCAGGACGGATGCGACTATGGATGTACTTATTGCACTATTCCCCTGGCCCGTGGGCGAAGCAGAAATCCTGAAGTTTCGTCAATAATCAGTGAAGCAGAGAAAATTGCTGCCAGAGGTGTTAAAGAGATTGTATTAACCGGAGTCAATATTGGTGATTTTGGAAAATCCACAGGAGGATCATTTGCTTCACTTCTCAGGCAGCTTATCAATATAGAAGGGATTGAAAGATTCCGGATATCTTCAATAGAGCCGAACCTGCTTACTGATGAGTTGATTGAAATGGCTGAGATGAATAGGAAAATTCTTCCTCATTTCCATATTCCTTTACAGAGTGGCAGCAATAAGATCCTCGGTCTGATGCGAAGAAGGTATACCAGAGACGTCTTTGCCGACAGAGTAAATAAGATAAAGAATAAAATTCCTCTTGCAGGCATTGGGGCAGATGTAATTATCGGATTTCCCGGAGAAAATATTTCCGATTTTGAGGATACTTACACATTTTTATCAGAATTGCCTCTCTCCTATTTTCATGTTTTCACTTTTTCCGAAAGACCCGATACAATTGCAGAAAAGCTTCCCGGAAAAGTTGATTACATGGAAAAGGAAATGAGACGAAAAAGGCTTGTCGATCTTTCAGAAAGCAAAAATCAGGAATTTATGAATTTAAATACCGGCAAGTCTTCGGAAGTCTTATTTGAAAAAACACGGAGTGAAGGATTAATAACCGGCTTTACATCAAATTATATAAAAGTTGAATATCCCTGGCAACCGCTATTAGCCAGTAAGATAAAAAAAGTAAAATTAAAAAGCATTTCACCAACAGGTAAAATGTGTGTTGAACTAATTGACTAACCATGCTAAATTTGCGAGATATTACTATTGAAATTGTAAAAACTGCACAGGAAACGGGTGCATTTATACTGAAAGAATCAGAAAAATTTGATCTCAGTCGGACTGAAACCAAAGGATTGAACGATTTTGTCAGCTATGTTGATAAAGGAGCTGAGAAGATGATTGTCGAAAGATTAGGCCATCTGCTTCCTGAAGCCGGATTCAAAACAGAAGAAGGAACCATTGAGAAGAGCGGTATCAGATATTGCTGGGTAGTAGATCCTTTAGATGGAACCACTAATTTTCTTCATGGGCTTCACCCGCATGCTATAAGTATAGCTCTGATGGAATACAATGAAGCTATTGCAGGAGTTGTTTATGAAGTCGGTGGAAATGAAATATTTACAGCATGGAAAGATGGGGGAGCATGGCTTAATGGTAAGCCAATTCATGTATCAAAAGCAACAAACCTTGCGAGTAGTCTTGTAGCAACAGGTTTTCCTTACAGCGATTTCACTCAACTCGATGAATATATGAAGTTGCTTACGCACCTCTGTAAACATTCCCAAGGAATCAGAAGACTTGGATCGGCAGCAATTGATCTTGCTTATGTTGCATGTGGCAGATTTGAAGTGTTTTATGAGTATGGACTTCACCCCTGGGATGTCGCTGCCGGTATCCTACTCGTTAGGGAAGCAGGTGGAAGTGTTAGTGATTTCTCTGGTAATGAGAAAAATGTTGAAGGAGAGGAAATTGTTGCTGCAAATAGTCTCGTTTTCAGAGAAGTCTTGGAAATTGTAAGTAAATTTATGAAGAATTAGGCCAATAATTTTAGATGGGAGCTATCGGATACTATATTTTCTATGGAATAAACTGGATTGTGACTCTTCTGCCACTCCCTGTTTTATATATCCTTTCTGACTTCATATACCTTTTACTTTATTATTTTCCTTCGTATCGCAAAGATATCGTCTCAACAAATCTAAAAAACTCATTCCCCGAAAAATCATCTGCAGAACTTAAAGAGATAGAGAAAAAATTCTACAGGCATCTGGCAGATATGTTTATTGAGACATTCAAGCTTACGCACATGTCTATTAAGGAGCAGAAAAGGCGATTCACATATTCCAATCTGGAAATAATAGACAAACTCCGCGAGGAAAAGCGCGATATAATTGCTGTTCTTGGTCACTATAATAACTGGGAATGGCCAACCCTTCTTCCATACTACCTTAACTACAAGACTATAATAATCTATAAACCTTTACAAAATAAGTACTTCGACAGGTATATTTATAACCACAGATCAAAAGATGGCATAGTACTTACTCCAATGTCTCTCATAATCAGAGAAATAGTCAACAATAAAAAGAACAATATAAATACGCTTTCAGTTTTTCTTACTGACCAAACCCCTATAAAAAGTGAAATCCAGTATTGGACTACCTTTTTGAATCAGGATACACCGGTATATATCGGTGTTGAAAAAGTGGCATCAAAATACGATATGGCTGTAGTTTTCTTTCATATTCAAAAAATAAAACGCGGACATTACAACCTCGATATAGAACTTCTGTTTGACCATACAGCAGGCCTCCCTCAGCATCTGATTACAGATACACATGTAAGGCGGCTCGAAGAGATTATCAGAGAAAAACCTGAATTCTGGCTTTGGACTCATCGCCGATGGAAGCATAAAAAGCCGGCTGAAAATGAATAAAACAATTATCGTCATACTAAACTGGAATGGTCTTGAATTCCTGAAAATGTTTCTTGGGTCTGTAATAAAGCATTCCACGAATAGCGAAACATCAGTTTGTGTTGCAGATAATGGTTCAACTGATGGTTCACCAGAATGGGTTGAAGCAAATTTTCAGGAAGTAAGGCTCATTAGACTGGATAAGAATTGGGGGTTTGCAAGCGGTTATAACCTGGCGATTAACCAGCTGAATGCAAAATATTTTGTACTTCTAAATTCAGATATTGAAGTCACGGAAGGGTGGCTGCAACCTCTTGTCAGTTACATGGATAGGAACCCTGATGTTGCATCCTGTCAGCCGAAGATTCTCTCTTATCACAGTAAAGATTATTTTGAGCACGCCGGGGCAGCAGGATGCTTCATCGATAAATTCGGATATCCGTTCTGCCGCGGTCGGATTTTTGATAAAATTGAAAAAGATACAGGACAATATGATTCACCTACTGATATCTTCTGGTCTACCGGTGCATGTATGATTGTGCAAAGTGATGTCTGGAAAAAATGTGGCGGGTTTGACGATATGTTCTTTGCTCATATGGAGGAGATTGATCTATGTTGGAGGTTCAACAAAGCAGGATATCGTGTAAGTTTTGTTCCCGATTCTGTTGTCTATCATATTGGAGGTGGAACGCTTAATTACAATTCCCCTTTTAAAACATATCTGAACTTCCGCAACAGTCTCTTTCTCCTTTATAAAAACCTGCCTGACAATAAATTACATACAATTCTGTTTTTACGACTCCTTTTAGACGGGTTGGCAGCAATCAGGTTTCTTTTTAAACTTGATTTCAGAAGTATTAAATCCGTTTGGAATGCACATATTGATTTTTATAAAAAGGCAAGTGAACTTCGATTAAAAAGAAAAAATGTGAAAAGAGAGGAAGTTAATCAAACTCCAAAATATATTATGAACAAGAGCATCGTTTTTGAGTTTTATATTAAAGGCAATAAAACATTTAACAGCCTTAATATGAAAAATTGATTAAAATGAAAAAATACCAAATGATTATATTTTTTATCATAGCACTCTCAATTTATTCGCTGGCAAATTTTTACATATTTATTAAAGGATATAATGCTTTGCCGGTTCTTCATAACAACAGATTGATTTATTCTATTGCCTTCATTTTCATTTCTGTTGTTTTCATAGCCGCGAAAATTATTGAATCAAAACATTCTTCAATTCTGACAGACGTACTTAATATTATGGGAGGCTTCTGGCTGGCCTACATGCTTTATGGATTTCTTTTTTTACTTGTTTCCGACATCCTTTTTCTTGGTTTAAGAATTCCCGGAATTTTAAGCGGCCCGGATGTTTTAATCTTCCGTAAATGGGCCTTTATAAGTACCGTGTGTTTGTCAACTTTGCTGATAGCAGGTGGCTTTATTAATGCAATAATACCAGTTGTTAAACAATATGATATTACAATAAATAAATCGGCCGGGAAAATTAAAACACTGCGGATTGCAGCAGTATCGGACATTCATATTGGTAGCATCATTAGAAAAAGAAGTCTGAAAAAAATGTCAGGTATGTTAAAAGCATTGAAACCTGATGTTGTTCTTCTCTTAGGTGATATAGTTGATGGTGAAATAGGCCCTGTTATGAGAGGTGATCTTCTCCAGTATTTCATCCGCCCGGAGAGTACTGATGGCCTATATGCCATAACGGGTAATCATGAATTCATTGGAGGAGCTGCTCGTACTATTCCATATATAGAAAGTAAGGGTATACGAATATTAAAGGATGAAATAGTTGTGTTGGAAGGTGGTATTCAATTGATTGGAAGGTTAGACAGAGATTCACGAAGATTCTATGGAAAAGAAAGGATATCACTAGAGGAACTGATGAAGCAGGCTGATACTACAAAACCTGTTATTCTGCTCGACCATCAGCCTTTCAATTTGGATACAACCGCTAAATATGGCATCGATCTTCAACTTTCAGGACATACGCACAATGGGCAGATGTGGCCTTTGAATTTTGTTACAGCAAAAATATATGAATTGAGCTACGGTTATCTGAAGAAAAGGAATACTCAATTTATTGTTTCGTCCGGTTATGGTTTATGGGGACCTCGCGTCAGATCAGGAAGCAGATCTGAAGTTCTCCTCATCAATATTAAATTTACAGGTCCGGAAGCCTCTGCAGAATAACTATCATAGCAGATCATAGATCTTCTCAAGCTTTATCCCTCTTGATCCTTTTACAAGAATGGTGTTACCTTGTACAGATTCCTTCTTAAGAAAATCAATAAGCTTATTTACATCGAAAAATGATTTGAAGCCGGTTTTAGAAGAAGCCTTCTGAAATACAGGACCTACCAAAAATGCCTTTTCAATTTTATAAGACTGCAGTTCATTTAATAATTTCAGGTGTTCCTCTTCACTCTTTTCGCCTAGTTCAAGCATATCTCCCATAATTACAAGTTTATGGGGAGCCTGGAGTACAGAAAACGATTCGAGCGCCAAATGCATACTGGTTGGGTTAGCATTATATGAGTCACAAATAAGAGTATTGTTTTTTGTAATTTTGATCTGCGACCTGTTATTTTCCGGGTGATAGTTTTTAACGGCATCGGCGATATCTGTCATTTCAACATCAAAAAATAAGCCGGTAGATATTGCAGCTTTTAAATTCTCGATATTAAAGTTTCCAAAAAGATTGGTGCTGATATTATACGTATGATGCTGATATGTTACTGCTAATTTTATATTAAGGTTGGAGGGAACGGGTTCTACCAAAAGCTCAGCCCCGGTAGGGTCAGAAAATGGAACAGCCCTGTTGATGATCTTGAATATTTTTTCAGTCAGCAGTGGGTTTTTGTCGTTATAAAAAGCAATTCCATTTACTTTTCGGAGATGTTCATAAAGCTCAGTCTTTGCTTTTATTGCACCATCAAATGATCCAAAACCTTCTATATGAGCAGTGCCAATGTTTGTAATTATTCCATAATCAGGTTTTGCTATAAGGCATAATGTTCTTATCTCGCCAATATGACTTGCACCCATTTCGATTATCAACATTTCGGTTCCCTTAGGCGCTGATAAAATTGTAAGAGGAACTCCGATATGATTATTAAGATTCCCTTTTGTATAGTGAACCTTAAGCTTTTTTGCCATGATTGCTGCAAGAAGTTCCTTGGTGGTTGTTTTCCCGTTAGTACCGGTTATAGCAAGTACGGGGATTCTCATCTCCTTTCTGTGGAATGAAGCCAGAGCCTGTAATTCAAAGAGACAGTCATCAACCAGGATTGTTTTTTCTGTTTCAAACTGAGGGTCATCAATTACAGCCCATGAAGCACCTTTTTCCAATGCCTCTGAAGCAAATTTATTTCCATTATAATTTTCGCCCCACAGTGCAAAAAATATCTCGCCTTTTCTTACTGCTCTGGAATCGGTTGTAACTCCGGTAGATTCTACAAAGAGTTTGTATAGTTGTTCTGTTTTCATGTCTTAAAAAAATGCCTCATTATGATAACATAATGAGGCTATACAGTCAGTCAAAAATATTTTAGTTACCTGAAGGACTTCCAACCCTGATCATAGCACATCTGAAACCGATGTCGTCACGTGAGCCTTCCTGATCGAGGAATCTTCTTGTTGATGGATTAAGCCAATAAGCTCTGTCTTTCCAGGATCCACCTTTATAGACACGGGCATTATCGTTAATAAGAGTTACATAATCTGTATTACCTTCCTGAGCATACATTCTCAGTGAACCTTTTTTACCATCTTCTGTTGTCCAATCTGCAGCAGCAGGTATTGCTGACTGAAGATCACCATCATTGAAGTTTCTGTAATCACCTTTCTGATAGTTATCCCTGTTTGCTACATTAAGATCTTTTACAGTATCTATATAAAGTCTTCCAAGTTTGTCTTTTCCCACAATTGCTCCATTAGCATCTCTTCTGGTATCGGTGTAGACGTTACCTCTGAATGGATTAAAACCATCAACATCTTCTGAGGTAAGAGGACGATAAACATCCTGCACCCATTCATTTACGTTTCCTGCCATACAATAAAGTCCGTAGTCGTTCGGCCAATAAGACTTAACATCTACAGTAATACTCCCATTATCGTTAAGTCTGCCGGCAACTCCCATCATGTCTCCTCTGGCACGAACAAAGTTTGCCATCATCTCACCACGATTTTTTTCATTTGAATTCCTTACGTTGTGACCGTTCCATGGATATATCTTTCTTTCATAAATCCTTTCTTCATAAGTATTTCCTCTGAGTGAGTAGGCAGCAAATTCCCATTCTGCTTCTGTTGGAAGCCTGTAGCTTGGCAACATGACCCCATCTTCAAAGTTAGTCCGGCGCTCGGTCTGATTTGGATTAACACTTTCGCGTAGTTGATTTACCACACCTTCGTAAAGGCCTGCAAGATATGCTTCTGTATTAAAGTTTTTCTCATTTAACTGCTCAGGGTCCGGATTAAGTTCGCCTTCGTTAATAAGAATCTGTTCATTAACTCTGTCAGTTCTCCATGCACAAAAATCATTCGCTTTGAGCCAACTTACACCTACAACCGGATAATTATTATATGAAGGATGTCTGAAATAATACTGTACATAAGGATCGTTAAAACCCATCGGACTTCTCCAGACAAGTGTATCAGGAAGTGCATTTCTGAAAACTTCAGGGTAATCTACATAAACTTTCCGTAACCAGTAAAGGTATTCGCGATAGTCAACATTCTTAACCTCTGTTTCATCCATATAAAATGATGATACAGTTACTGTTCTGGGTTGATTATTCCAGTCGAACAGAACATCCTGTGATACCTGTCCCATTGTAAAACGTCCTCCTTCAATGAGTACCAGGCCCGGACCTGTTTTCTGATCAGCGCCAAGAGTAACTTCAAATCCTCCATTATCAGGATTATTATACTCCCAACCCGTTGCAGTGGAAACAGTGTCTCCTCCTCCTTTTTTCTTAAATATACAGGAGGTGAATAATAGAACAGAAATTAGAACAACTGTTAAGACTCTGAATTTATACATAACTTAATAAGTTTTATAGCTTATAAGAACACCCAAATATAATAATTTATTTCTAAACAACACTTTTTTTTACTTCTTCAAAAATAACTACAATTTAGGGAATTTTATTGTTTTGTTTAGATATTTTTTATCAACACTATTTAAACTGAAAGCTAGTCCTGTCTGATGAAGAAGCGAAAAAGGCATTAAGCTGTTTCCCGATAACATATTAAAACGATAATTGTAAAAAATATTCAGTTTACCTGTTTTGAGCGAAAAACCAGTTTGAATATTCGTGTTTTTAGCATTGTCCTTAATGAATACTGCATTAAATGACAGATAATTACTTTCTAATACTGCTCCTGCTGCTACAGATAACAATCTGCTCTGGGCTGTTAGAAAGGCTACAGGTCTGACCTTAAGATTATTCTTTTTTTGAATATTGAAGTCACCTGAAAGATGAAGATTAAGTTTACGTTTAAGTCTTTCATCCTGGAGTCCGGTTCCAGATAGATCCGGCTCTGCCAGGTGATTAATTGAGAACCCACCAAGAAACTTTCCTGAAATTAAAAGGAACCCTGCACTCATGTCGAATATTGTTTGTCCTGAGTTTGTAAGATTTTCAGAAGAAGGAATTGAAACACCTCCAAGAGGATCGATCTGGTCTGGCAAAACCGATTTTTCAAAGCTAAAGCCACGGTGATAAATCGAAGCCGAAAGACCCGCATTAATGAAAAGGTCTTTACCTGCCTGAAGAAAATAGGCATAAGAAAATCCTCCCTTTAAATCATTAATAATCCCTCCCAGATAATCATTTGAGAGATAAAATCCGGCTCCTCCGTGTAATGCTGAAAAGTAAGAATCATAAGAAAAATAAACTGAATGAAGATTATAACTATTACCAGGATAAAAGTTAAGATATGACAATCTTAATGTTCCGTCTCCTTCCATACCTGAAACTGCCGGATTAGTGGCCATTAACATCTGATAACCCGGACCGGGATCTGTTTCCTGTCCAATACAATCAATGTACGTGACAATCAAAAAAATAACTAAAATACTATGGCTCTTTAACATGTAATAGATTACTGCAATATCAACGTAATGTTATCGTTATTATTTTAATCTGTAATAATTTACAAAAAAACAAAATTAGTTAGTAAACAAAAAGTACATTTCTATCTTTGTCGGGAATAATGAGAAGAATCCTTCAAATATTGCAGTTATATCTGATATTTCTGCCAATAGGCCTTAGCGCACAGAACTCCAAAGATAGTTATTCAGCATCTTCTGTTCTGGCTACAGGTGAATGGTTCCGTATTGCAGTATCTTCCGACGGGATTTACAGGATTGATTATTCCAAACTAAAACAGCTTGGCTTGAAATATCCTTCAAACCCAAAAATATTTGGTAACAATTTTGGCCAGTTATCTTATTATAACGACGATCCAAAACCTGACGATCTTATTGAGTTATCAATATTTATCTCCGGAAATGATGAGACTCTCGATGAAGGTGAATATATTCTGTTCTTTGGGAAGGGTCCAAACAAATGGAATTACAATGTTAATTCAAAGGAGTATGACTTCCTCCGGCACAATTATTCCGACTCAGCATATTACTTCATCACTTCAGGTTCTTCCCCTGGTAAACATATTAAAACAGCTCCTAACCCTTCTCTGTCAGTAAATTACTATTCATCAAAATCAGATGCATTGTATATTCACGAACTGGAAAGTGAAAATCTAATCAAATCCGGCAGAGAATGGTTCGAACCTGTTTCAACTCTGAAAGGATTAAGTATAAACCCGGGCTTTACCAGCTTATTAACATCCGAAAAAGTAAAATACAGTATCAGGGTAGCTGCAAGGGCATCTGTTCCGACCATTTTCAGACTATATGAAGGAGAATCGATGAAGAAAAGTATTCAGGCAGAAAGCGTTAACCTTTTTAATACTACCGGCACCTATGCCCAGATCTCTTCCGATACAGGTTCAGTAATTGCCGGATCAGCATCACCTGTCTATGAAATCAGATTCTATAACAATGGTGAGTCAAGTGCCAAAGGTTGGGTCGATTGGGTGAAGCTTCAGGGACGAAAATCAAATACATTTACCGGTCAGGTTATGCAATATAGTGATTACAAAACCGTTGATCCCGGAAGGGTAACAGGATTCTCAATCCGTGGGCAGGTTAATGATGCAACAGTCTGGGATATTTCTGACCCAATAAATACAAAGCAAATTCAGTTAACACGAACGGGAGACAGTATAACATTCAAAACTCCTACTGATACTCTTAAAACATTTATTGCATTTACCCAGTCCAACACAATAATTCCTTCTATTAAATCCACCGCAGTACCTAACCAGAACCTGCATTTGTCAGATCCTGCTGATATGATTATTCTTACTCACCCTTTATTCAGAGAATATGCTCAAAAACTTGCAAACATCCATCTGAAAAACAGTGGTCTTATATCGCTGGTTTTCACACCAGAACAGGTATATAATGAATTTTCGGGCGGAATACCGGATATAGCAGCAATAAGAAATTTTCTCAGGATGAAGTATCTGAAACAGAAAGGCACAAATCATCCCCTGAAATATCTGCTGCTTTTTGGTGATGGTTCGTACGAAAATAAGACTCTCCCCCCGAATAACCCAAATTTCATTCCCACATATCAGTCGCAAAACTCAAATGTGTATGTCTCTTCTTTCACCTCAGACGATTTCTATGGGTTACTCGACAATGGAGAGGGAGAGGCAGATGGTACAGAAGATATCGGAATTGGCCGGTTGCCAGTTTCAGATACAAGTCAGGCCGGCAATATGCTCTCAAAGATCAGCAGATACCTCGATCCGGTTAACATGGGGGATTGGAAAAATGTTATCTGTCTAACGGCCGATGACGAGGATGGCAACGTCCACATGTCTGATGCTGAAGGACTTGCTACACTTCTTAAGGATAGCGTGCCCTCTTTTAATGTTCAAAAGATTTATCTTGATGCTTTCAGACAAACAACAACAGTAAATGGTCAATCTTATCCGGAAGTAGAGAAAGCAATAAATGACCGTATAAATTCAGGATGTCTGATTTTTAATTATACCGGTCATGGTAACGAAAATGGCCTTGCAGCAGAAAGAGTTGTTAAAACAGAGGACATTAACTCCTGGAAAAACGGTGGTAAGCTTCCTCTTTTTATTACAGCAACTTGTGAATTCAGCCGTTTCGATGATATTGAAGTAAACGTATTAACCAAGGAGATGACCGGAAAGACTTCCGCAGGGGAAATGGTGCTGTTGAACAAGGATGGTGGTGGAATTGCGCTGATGTCCACCACGCGTGTTGTTTACTCAGCACCAAATTATTTTCTGAATAAGAATATATTAGATGCTGCCTTCGATCTTGACGAAAACGGTAACACAATGCGATTAGGCGATATAATGAGAATTGCCAAAAACAATTCAGGCAGCGGTGCGAATAAAAGGAATTTTACCCTTCTTGGCGATCCGGCGTTAAAACTAGCATATCCATGGCATGGAAATATAATTACTGATTCTGTTAATAATATTTCTGTTGCAGATAAAATTGACAGCCTGAAAGCTCTTTCGGTGGTTACTGTCTCTGGTCACATAAATGACAAGAATAAAAACCTGATGAACACATTTAACGGAGTTATTACACCATTGGTGTTTGATAAACCAGGTAAAGTAAAAACACTGGCAAACGATGGCGGACCTGTCATGGAATTTGAACTCCGGAATAACATACTTTTCAGCGGAAAGACAATGGCAAAAAATGGCAGATTTTCTTTCACTTTTATTGTTCCAAGGGATATTGATTATTCTTTCGGCCCCGGAAAAATAAGCTATTATGCCAATGATTTAACTAAAGATATGAATGGTAGTTTTTACAATATAATTGTTGGTGGTTTCTCTAACGCAGCCATTAAGGACACATCTGGTCCTGATATAAAATTATATCTGAACGACACACTCTTCAGAAATGGGGGGATAACTGATAATAATCCTAAGTTACTGGCAATCATCGAAGATATAGGCGGAATAAACACAACCGGATCAGGTATAGGCCACGATTTAACAGGTTTTATTGATAATGATCTTAACAGGTCTTTTGTGCTCAATGACTATTTTGAAAATGATTTTGATAATTATAAAAGAGGAAGAATTACTTATGGGTTATCTGGTTTAAGTGGAGGTAGTCATACCCTTACTCTTAAAGCTTGGGACAATTTTAATAACTCCTCAGAAAAGACAATATTGTTTCTGATCGAAACCGGAAATAATTTCATACTTAAAAATCTGCTGAACTATCCAAACCCTTTCCTTTCGGAAACCAGGATCATTGCGGAGCACAACAGGCCTGAAACTGAACTGAATGTAACAATAAATATTTTTAATCTGAATGGAAGGATAATTAAAATTCTTAAAGTCAGTGTTCCTCCTACCGGTTATACTCTCCCTCCTATTGTTTGGGATGGGAATGATAACGGAGGAATGAGAGTGGGAAAGGGCATTTATCCTTATACTGTAATTGTAACTACCGAAAATGGTGAAACTACAAGAGCCTCAGGCCGTATGATCATTTTATAACATCTACACAATAAGAGGGCGAATTTTTTGTTTTATATTTGCAAATTCTAAGAATGAAAATTTATATATGAGAAAAAATACAGGTGCAACATTGATATTCCTGTTAGTCCTGGGGGCTAATACAGAACTTTTTTCACAGCTAAACCCGATTCAAACCGTGGTTCCGTTTCTAACAATTGCGCCGGATTCGAGAGCCGGAGCAATGGGCGATGCAGGCGTTGCAACCTCTGCTGATGTATACAGTATGCATTGGAATCCTGCAAAATTTGTATTTATCGACGGCGAGAGTGGTGTTGGTGTATCGTATGCTCCATGGCTCAGAAATCTTGTCCCGGATATTAATATCGCTTACCTTACAGGTTTCAAAAGACTCGATAGCAGGCAGGTTTTAAGTGCCAGTCTGCTTTATTCATCGCTCGGACGTGTTCCGTTAACAGATGAATTCGGAACTCCAATACGTGATATCAATCCAAATGAATTTGCAATAGATGGAGCCTATTCCAGGTTATTTACAGATAATCTGTCGGGCGGAATCGCTTTCAGGTTCATCTATTCAAACCTCACAAGCGGATCTTATGCCGGAGGTAGTGAAACAAAACCGGGAATCTCATTTGCAGCTGACATCTCAAGCTATTATCAAAAGGACATTACTCTCTTAAGTAAAGATGCCTTACTTGCTTTCGGTGTTAATTTCTCCAATATAGGCTCAAAAATGAGTTACTCAGATTCTCAAATCGCTGATTTTATTCCAATGAATATGCGACTTGGAACATCCACCACTATTAAGCTTGACGCATACAATAAAATTACAGCTACTATTGACCTCAACAAGCTTCTCGTACCAACCACTCCCGTCAGGGATGTCACAACAGGTGAGATTATAGCAGGTAAAGATCCAAATGTTGGAGTGCCTCTTGCAATATTCCAGTCATTCTATGATGCCCCGGGGGGGTTTAAAGAGGAACTCCACGAGATAACCTATTCCTACGGTTTAGAATATTGGTATAATAATCAGTTTGCAATCAGAGGGGGGTATTTTCATGAGAATGAGACAAAAGGAAACCGGAAATACTTTACTGCAGGTGCAGGTTTCAGGCTTAAAGTGTTTACTCTCGATTTTTCCTACCTCATGCCGATGGCTCAAAATCATCCTCTGGCACATACATTGCGATTTTCACTGTCTTTCGATTTTAACGCTTTGAGAAACGCAAACAGGTCTCAGGGATGAATATCAGGATAGGCCAGGGTATTGATTTTCACCGACTTGAAAAAGGATTGAATTTATGGTTGGGGGGAGTCAGTATTCCTTCTGAAAAAGGATGTGTGGCTCACTCCGATGGTGATGTTCTCCTTCATGCAATATGCGATTCTATGCTTGGTGCAGCAGGACTCAGAGATATTGGCTATTATTTCCCTGATACAAGTTCAGAATTTAAAGACATCGACAGCAAAATACTTCTCAAAAAGACATTAATTCTTATAAAGGAAAAAGGATTCAGAGTTATTAATATCGATAGTACGGTATGCCTCGAGAAGCCGAAAATATCTCAATATATTTCAGAAATGAGAATAGTAATTTCGGAAATAGTTGAAACAGATGCTGAAAACGTTTCAATAAAAGCTACCACAGCTGAAAAGCTCGGATTTATTGGCAGAGAAGAAGGTGTTGTTGCAATGGCTGTTGTTCTTCTTTCAAAATAAGGAATTTAAACATAGAGATTCTTAGGATTATAACCCCCTTCCCAACCTTCCCCCAGGGGGGAAGGAGCATCATTTCCCACTTGGCGTAAAAGCCTCATCAATTATCATATCATCAGCGATATACGGCACAGTTACTTTAAGACCCGGAGTTCTTTCCATTTCCCTTTTCAAAGTAAAAATTGCTTCTTTATTCCTTGCCCAGCTGCGACGCGCAATCCCATTATTAACATCCCAATGAAGCATGGTCCGGAGTTTATTTTGTGTATCGGAAGATCCGTCAAGCAGCATTCCAAAGCCTCCGTTAATAACCTCACCCCATCCTACTCCGCCTCCATTGTGCAGTGATACCCAGGTAGCTCCCCGGAATGAATCGCCTATTACATTATGAACTGACATGTCAGCAGTGTATTTCGATCCATCATATATATCGGAGGTCTCTCTGTACGGCGAGTCGGTACCTGACACATCATGATGGTCCCTTCCGATCACAACCGGAGCCGATATATTTCCTTCTTTGACAGCATTATTAAAAGCATCGGCGATTGCTATTCTTCCTTCTGCGTCGGCATATAATATTCTTGCCTGAGAACCGACTACCAGTTTGTTTCTGCCTGCTTCTTTTATCCATTTAATGTTATCCGCCATCTGCATTTTAATCTGATCGGGCGATTTTTCCATTAATTTTTCAAGTGTCTCGGTTGCGATTTTGTCAGTAGATACTAAATCAGCAGGATCATTAGAACAGCAAACCCATCTGAATGGACCAAATCCGAAATCAAAGCATAATGGCCCCATAATATCCTGAACGTAAGAAGGATACCTGAACTCTCCATTGGGGCTCAATACATCAGCTCCTGCCCTCGAAGCTTCAAGCAGGAAAGCATTTCCATAATCAAAAAAATAGGTCGCGTTCGTTGTGTGCCTGTTAATAGCCTTAACCTGTCGGATAAGTGAATTTTGCACAGCCTCCTTAAACTTTTGAGGGTTTTCGGACATCATAAGATTAGATTCCTCAAAACTCAGACCGGCAGGATAATATCCGCCAGACCATGGATTATGAAGTGATGTCTGGTCTGAGCCCAGATCAACTTTAATATTCTCATCTGCAAGTTTTTCCCACAAATCAACAATATTACCTTCATAGGCTATTGAAACAACTTCTCCTGCTGATTTTGCTTTTCGGAGTCTCCTGATAAGTTTATCCATATCTGAAAAGACTTCATCGACCCATCCCTGAGAATGCCTGGTGTGAATAGCCATAGGGTTCACCTCTGCGATAACTGAAATAATACCTGCAATTCCGGCAGCTTTAGGTTGTGCGCCCGACATTCCTCCGAGTCCGGACGATACAAACAATTTGCCACGTAACCCCTCACCCGACCTGCTTATCATCCGGCCGGCATTAAGCAGAGTTATTGTAGTTCCGTGTACAATCCCCTGAGGTCCGATGTACATATACGAACCGGCTGTCATCTGGCCGTACTGTGAAACTCCGAGTGCATTGAACTTCTCCCAGTCATCCTGAGAGGAATAATTAGGAACTACCATACCATTTGTAACTACTAACCTTGGGGCATTCCTGTGCGAAGGAAAGAGACCAAGCGGATGACCAGAATATACCACAAGCGTTTGTTCATCAGTCATTTCTGAAAGATACTTCATCGTCAACCGGTATTGAGCCCAGTTTTGAAATACTGCTCCATTGCCCCCATAGGTTATAAGTTCATGAGGATGCTGGGCAACAGCATTATCCAGATTATTTGAGATCATAAGCATGATGGCTGCTGCAGAGAGCGTCAGGTGAGGAAACTCATCAATGTGACGGGCTTTTATCTCATAATCAGGCCTGAACCTGAACATGTAAATCCGTCCATAAGTCGTTAATTCATTTGCAAACTCTTTTGCCAGAACCTCATGAAATTTGGTTGGGAAGTATCTGAGAGCATTTTTTACAGCAAGTTTTTTCTCAGCATTATTCAGTATATCTTTTCGTTTTGGGGCGTGGTTTATTTTATGATCGTACGGTTTCAGGGCCGGAAGTTCATCCGGTATACCCTCGGAGATAAGTCGTTTAAATTCAGGATTAGGCATAATTTTTAAAATGAGTATCGGTTATCAATAATTCCGAGCGTCAGCGAGGAATCCCCCTCACCTATTTTGATATTTTGAGTTAATTTCAATTCATTTATTATTCATTCCTGATACTAATAATTTTGAATTCGGAGTAATAGATGTAAAGTTAGTTAAAAACAAAAAGCTGACCCTTTTTGAAGTCAGCTTTCTTTGTTCTTATTAAGTAGTCTCTACAAATGACCTTCTTTTATTATCTCATCATCCACAAGAATACGACCGCAATATTCACAGACGATAATCTTTTTTCTCGATTTGATATCGAGTTGTCTCTGGGGTGGGATCTGATTAAAACAACCGCCGCATGCATCTCTCTGAACAGGTACTACTGCGAGTCCGTTATGTGCATTTGATCTAATCCTTTTATATGCTGTAAGCAATCTTTCTTCAATAATCGCCTCAACCTTTTCTGATTTTTTATAAAGACCTTCTTCCTCTTTCTGGGTATCAGAAATGATCTCATCAAGCTCCGATTTTTTATTCTCGAGATCTGTTTTCCTGTCTGCGAAAGTAACTTCGGAATCGGCAATAACAAGTTTCTTTTCGTCTATCAGAAAATTAAACTCTTTAATTTTTTTGTTAAATAATTCAATTTCCAGATTCTGATATTCAATCTCTTTTGAAAGAGAATCAAATTCCCTGTTATTTCTTACGTTTTTCTGCTGTTCATCGTATTTTTTTATCAACGCTTCGGCATCAGAAATCTCATTATTCTTCTTGGAAACCGATTTTTCCAGGTTCACTACCTCGTCTTTAAGATTCCCCAACCGCGTCTCAAGTCCTGCTATTTCATCTTCCAGATCCTGAACCTCAAGAGGTAATTCACCTCTAAGTGTTTGAATTTTATCTATCTCTGAATCAACTAATTGCAAGCCATATAAAGCTTTTAATCTATCTTCTACAGAAATCTCAGATTCATGTGTTTTTGCTTTTTCCATCGTTACAAATAATTTATCGGATTCGTATTTTTTTCTGAAAACCGGACTGCAAATTTAGGGAATTTTTTAATAATTAAGTCGTATAAAATTTCTCCTGAGAATTTTTCGCTTTCAAAATGGCCAATATCAACAAGCAGAATCTTATTATCAGCCTCAAAAAAATTATGATATTTGATGTCAGCAGATATAAAGGCATCTGCTCCTGAAGCAATAGCAATACTAAGCATACCTGCACCGGAGCCGCCGCAAACTGCAATCTTTTTAACCGGTTTTCCTGATTGTTTGGAGAATCTGACTCCTTTTGCATCAAAAACAACAGATAAAAGTTTCAAAAGAGCTTCTTCGCTCTTACCTTCAACAAAATTTCCAATACATCCTAATCCTACTTCACTATTTTCATTTTCCAGGGAATAAATATCATAAGCAACCTCTTCATAAGGGTGAACCTCCAGAAGTGCATTTATAACTTTCTCTTTCAAATGAGAAAAAAGTACTGTCTCAAATCTGATTTCATTCTCAAAATGGATCTTTCCTTTTTCTCCGACAAAAGGCCTGGTATTTTCGTTTGCTCTGAAGCTACCTGTACCGGAAGAAGTAAATCCGCAATTATCATAATTGCCAATCACTCCTGCTCCAGCTTCAAAAAGAGCATTTTTTACTTTTTCAAGATGTGTTTCCGGAATGTATGTAACAAGTTTTAACAACCTGTTTTTAAGAGGAGATAATACTTTTATTTCCTTAAGGTCGAGTTTTTCAGCCATCTTTCTGCTGACACCGTTACTGAAAATATCGAGGTTTGTATGAGAAGCATAAATAGCTATATCGTTTTTGATAGCTTTAGTCAGGATCCGTTCAGTAAACGTTTTACCAGAAATCCGTTTTATCCCTGTAAATATCAATGGATGATGTGAAATAATTACATCACATTTTTCAGATATCGCCTCATCAAGCACATCTTCTGTAACATCCAGAGTAATTATTGCAGATGAAATCTCACGCTCAGGTAAGCCGACCTGCAGTCCGGAATTGTCATAACTTTCCTGAAATGACAGAGGAACTATAGTGTTGAGATAAGAACAAAGATCTTTTAGTTTCATATGGGCTATATTTCCTGGAAATTCTATAAACTTTTTAAACATTAAGACTATCGGCAATCATGCATATAGAAATTTTGATGTTTGAAGGGTAAGGGGGCTAACGAAGAACCGAAGCGAAGCGGAGCTCGACGAAGTCAAAATCAATGGGGATTTATGCATGATTCCTGATAATCATATTAAATATTATCCCGGATATCGAGGAGAATGCTTTTAATTTTCAGAAGCGATTCATTAATCTCAAACTTATAATCCGTTTCGTCCCATTTCCCTGTAAGTTTCTTCTTTACTCCAATAAGAGTCATCCCCTCTTCTTTCAGTAAATGGTGAATGATCTTCAGGTTTTTTATATCCGCCGGAGTAAATAACCTGTTTCCCTTTTTGTTCTTCATGGGCTTCAGAATATCAAATTCATTCTCCCAGAAACGAACTGTTGAAACAGGTACTTCGAGCATTTCAGCTACATCTCCTATAGAATAATAGAGCTTTTCGACTTTTTTTTCTTTGTATGGCATATTTCCGGAGTTAATCGAACGACTGACCCGTTTTAGAAGCTATTTCAATCATTCTTACATATTCTTCAGCTGAAAGATCTTCGAAATAATAATTTACCGGATCCACATTAACGCCATTTAATTTAATCTCATAATGCAAATGATTACTTACGGAGATTCCCGTATTACCAACATAGCCTATAACATCGCCTCTTTTGATTTTTTGACCAAGTTTTACATTAAAATCGCTTAGATGTGCATAAATGCTTGTGTATCCGAAACCATGATCTATAATGATATGATTACCAAATCCTCTTTTTGATTTCAGGACAGCAAGAATAACACCATCTCCTGTTGCATATACATCTGTTCCTTCAGGAGCTGTAAAATCCATTCCATTATGGAATTTAATTATTTTATAATAAGGGTGGATTCTTAATCCAAAACCAGATGCAGTTCTTTTAAGGTCTTTATTTGAAATAGGAAGAATAGCAGGTACCGAACGAAGCATCTCTTCCTTATTCTTTGCTAATACAATAAGGTCATCGAATGATTTTGACTGAACATATACCCTTTTCCTTATTTTATCCAGTCTGGTAGCAGTTTCAATTACAAGGTTTGAGTTTGTATAGCCTTCCAGGGCTGAATAGCGGTTAACTCCGCCGGTTCCTCCTTCCCGTAAAGTGGAAGGGATAGGTTCTGCTTCAAAAATTGTTCTGTAAAGATTATCATCGGTCTTTTCAAGACCTGCTATCACAGTTTCGATATTAGCCATATCCCTCTGAATCAGGTCGTATTGGATTGTCATTTGCTCAACCTCCCGCTGAAGGGCTTTTTCCTTTGGTGAATCGAAGAATGCTGCAAAAATGATCCAATATACAAGGGCAATTAGAAGTGATCCTGTAAAATAAGCCAGAAGTCTGAAAAACAACGCTCTCGCCCCCAGTCTTACTTTGTCGAAACTCAGCGAATCGGAATTAAATTTATATTTAGTACCTGCCATAATCTGACAAAGATAACTAATTCTGAAAAAAAATGATACTTGCCCTTTGGGAATGAATAATTATACGAATGGATTTGTGCACTGAAGAAGATTATCTGAATTTTGATTTTGATCCGAAAGCCTGAATCATTTCAGTATATTCCTCCATGCTCATATCGTTATTAAAGAAGTTTACAGGATTCATATGCTGACCTGATTGCTCCACCTGATAATGAAGATGAGGTCCGGTTGATTGCCCGGTGCTTCCGCTAATACCTATCAGATCGCCTCTTTTAACATTCATTCCCTTTGGTACTTTTATACTACTTAGATGGCCATAAACAGTCTTAAGACCATAACCATGATCTATGACTATACAATTACCAAACCCTCCGTCCCATCCTGATTCAATAACGGAACCGTCTCCGGTAGCATATACCTCTGTTCCGGAGGGAACTTCAAAATCCTGGCCGTTATGCATACGTGGAGTTCCAAGAACCGGATGAACAGGACGAAATTTTAATCCGTCACCTAAACTGAATATAACGCTTACAGGACTAATACCCGGGAAATGATCTATCTCCCTTTTCCACTCAGCGGATCTTTCTGCAATTGATTTAAATGATTCATTTTGGACTTTCGCCCTGTTTTTAAGATCTTCTATTTTAGTTCTGTACGAAATAAGAAGATTTGAGTTTTGATAACCGTCCAGATCACGAAACCTGTCAACACCGCCATAGCCTGCCTGTCTATAGGATCCGGCAATTGTATCCATATCAAGTATAGGTCTGTAGCGTATATCGTCCGAGAGCTTAAACCCATTAAGGGAATTCATTGAATTATCCAGCTGCCTTCCTATTAAAGAATATTGAAGTTTCAGATTTTCAATTTGTTGGGTAAGCAGCTTTTCTTTTGGCGATCCAAACAAATTTTCAAAAAGAGTACCATAAAATAATGCAATGCAAACTGATCCTGCAAACATTAACAAGAAACGGAAAAACTTCATCTTCCATGGTAAACGAATCTGCTTAAATTGCAGATCCGATAAATCAAGAAAATATTTTTTGTTTCGTGACAATAGCCAACAGTTTTTATAAATATTACTTTGGTAATTGACAAATCTAAACCAAATAAATTAATTTTACAAACCGAAACTCTGATAAAAAACACAAAACGATGATAAGTGAGATGAAGGCACAGGAACTTAGACAGTTATTTTTTGAATTCTTTCAGTCGAAAGATCATATTATTGTGCCATCTGCACCGATGGTAGTAAAAAATGACCCTACTCTTATGTTTACTAATGCCGGAATGAACCAGTTCAAGGATATTTTTCTCGGTAACCAGGTTCCGGTTAACAAAAGAGTTGCCAACTCCCAGAAATGCCTGAGGGTATCGGGCAAACACAATGATCTTGAAGAGGTTGGCCACGATACATATCACCATACAATGTTTGAAATGCTTGGAAACTGGTCGTTTGGTGACTATTTTAAAAAAGAGGCTATTGAATGGGCATGGGAGTTGTTGGTTAAGAGACTCGGAATTCCGGAAGACAGACTTTATGCTACAATATTTGAAGGAAATGAGCAGGATAAGGTACCTCGTGATGATGAATCACTAAAGTATTGGGAAAAATGTTTTTCAAATCCACAGGGAAGGATTATCGATGGGTCGAAAAAAGATAATTTCTGGGAAATGGGCGAAACTGGTCCGTGCGGTCCATGCTCCGAGATCCATGTGGATATAAGAGATGACGAGGAACGGAAAAAAATACCGGGCAGAGAACTGGTAAACAAGGGTCATCCGCATGTAATTGAGATATGGAATCTTGTATTTATTCAGTATAACCGCCGCTCCGACGGAGTACTTGAGCAACTTCCTTCAAAACATGTCGATACCGGAATGGGATTTGAAAGACTCTGTATGGTTGTTCAGGGTAAGAAATCGAATTATGATACCGATATATTCCAGGAAGTAATAAGGAAAATTTCTGAGATTACCGGAAAACCTTACGGCGAAAACGAAAAGTGGGATATTGCTCTGCGAGTTGTCTCCGACCATCTCAGAGCTGTCGCTTTTTCAATCGCCGATGGTCAGCTTCCTTCAAATAATAAAGCAGGTTATGTAATACGAAGAATTCTGCGAAGAGCAGTAAGATATGGTTATAATAACCTCGGAATTGAAGAACCGTTCATGTACCAGCTCGTCCCGGTTCTTGCCCAAACAATGGGTAACCAATTTCCTGAACTCCAGTCTGGGAAAGAGCAGATAGCAAAAATAATATTTGAAGAAGAGACAGCCTTTCTTAAGACTCTTGGAAAAGGACTGAAAATGATTGAAAAAATGATCACCGATCTCAGGAAGGAAAATAAAAATATACTTTCAGGAAAAGTGGCTTTTGAAATGTATGACACTTTTGGCTTTCCTGTTGATCTAACACAGCTCATTCTGAAAGAAAATGATATGCACCTCGATATTAAGGGGTTTGAAGATGAGATGAAAAACCAGAAGGAGCGTTCGCGTGAAGATGCATCAGTGGAAGCCGTCGACTGGACAATTGTTAAGGATACTGAGGGAACAGAATTCACGGGCTACGAAAAAACTGAGGATGATGTGTTTATAACAAAATATCGTAAAGTAAAAGTCAAAGGGAAGGATATCTATCATTTGGTGTTTAACCGGACTCCCTTTTATGCAGAGTCAGGAGGTCAGAGCGGCGACACAGGTCAGTTAATTATATCAGACAAAATAATTCCAATACTAAATACTATTAAGGAGAATAATTTAATAATTCATATTGCCGGGAAATTTCCTGAAGATCCGTCCTTATCTATTAAAGCCTCCGTGGATATTGAAAAAAGGAAAATGACAGAAAATAATCATACTGCTACTCACCTGCTTCATTTTGCTCTGCGATCTGTTTTAGGGAAACATGTTGAACAGAAAGGATCACTTGTAACACCTGACCGCCTGAGGTTCGACTTCAGCCATTTCAGTAAATTGACTAAGGAGGAGCTATCGAAAGTGGAAGAAATTACAAATCGCATGATAAGAGAAAATTATCACGGTAAAGTGACCACCGGAGTAACTATGGAAAAGGCTAAATCAATGGGTGCTATGGCATTGTTCGGTGAAAAATACGGGAACACGGTAAGAGTTGTAGAATTTGGCGATTCAATAGAGCTTTGTGGTGGAACTCATGTAGAAGCAACAGGGAATATTGGCATCATAAAAATAGTTTCTGAGGGAGCCATTGCAGCAGGAATTAGAAGAATTGAAGCTGTAACTTCCTCAAAAGCTGAAGAATATATAAATAATAGATTAAAAACAGTAGATGAAATAGTTTCTCTTCTAAAAAGTACCGGCAGCATTACGGAAAGTGTTGAAAAACTAGTTGCTGAAAACTCATTAATGAAAAAGAGTATTGAGAAGTTTCAGGCACAATCCGTGACAATCGCCTTAAAAGAATTCGTTGATAAAGCTGTTTCCATAAATAATATTAGGTTCGTTTCAGGTCAACTGGAAACTGACTCTCCTGAAGTTCTTAAAAACATTGCATATCAGATTCGTAACTCATCTGATAATACAGTTATTGTAATCGGATATGCATCGACGGGGAAAGCCAGTTTAATGGTTTTGGTAAGCGATAAACTCGTGGCTGATAGAAATGTTAACGCAGTAACGATTATCAAAGAGATTTCAGGTGAGATCAACGGTGGTGGCGGAGGACAACCCTTTCTTGCCACTGCCGGCGGGAAAAATCCTGAAGGAATTCCCAAAGCAATCAGTAAAGCTGCTGAATA
>Ga0209745_1000100_pt1 | contig 45326 bp, 38 predicted proteins | sample BarGraNGADG00312_FD_184495 | JGI IMG/M metagenome (GOLD analysis project Ga0209745, IMG submission 184495) | Arctic peat soil microbial communities from Barrow, Alaska - Barrow Graham LP Ref core NGADG0004-312 (SPAdes) (version 2) | ecosystem: Environmental > Terrestrial > Soil > Wetlands > Peat... | reverse complement strand
TGGTCGCCCGGAGACAAGACCCCGGGCGAGCCCCAGCCTTGCCCGTTCACCGCCGGAAACACCGCGGCCGCCGGCTCCGATGATGGTGTCCAGTCCTTCGGCGAGCTCGGCGAACCAGGGGCCCAGACCTGCGCGGCCCAGGGCCTCGACGAGCTCAGGATCGGGCGCCCCGGGTCGAGCCAGCCCGAGGTTGGCGCGCAGGGTGGAGGCGAACAGGTGGGGCTCGTCGTCGAGGACGGCGAAGGCCCGCCGCGCCTGCTCGAGCTCGAGGGCCAACGCATCCTGGTCGCCCAGGCGGTAGGTGCCACTGCTGGGGTCGAGCGCTCGGGCCAGCACGGCAAGGAGGGTGGACTTGCCGCAGCCGTTGGGGCCGGTGATGGCCACGCGCGAGCCGGGCTCGACCTGTAGGTCCATCGGTCCGACCTGCGGCGCGGACCCGGCCCAGGCAGTCGTGAGCTCGCTCACGGAGATGGCTGGCGGCATACCGGCCTGGGTGTCCAGCGGCTCTGTTCCAGCTGACCGGACCGCCGGCTGCTGGTCGAGCAGCGTGCGCAGCCGGACGGCGCTGGCCTGGGAACGGGCGAGGGCGCGCATGGCATCGGGCAGGGTGGAGAAGGCGTCACCGAGCGCGATGGGCGTCAGGACCAGGAGCGCAGCGACCGGTGTCGAGATGTCGCTGCCGACGCCCGGCAGGATCACCGCCGTCATGGCGACCGTGCCGGCTGCGGTCAGGAGGAGCAGCAGTCCTGAGGCGGCGGCGCGACCATGGCTCTGGCGGCCGGACGCACGGAGGAGGTCCTCATGGGCCGTGGCCAGCCAGGTCTGCGCCCGGACCTCGGCTCCGATGGCCTGGAGCTCGCTGGCATTGCCGGAGACCAGGGCGGTGACCCGGGCGACCTCGGCACGGGCCGCCAGCAGGACCTGTTGGGAGCGCGTCTCCAGCTGCCAACCCAGAGCGAAGACGGCCGCCATGACGGCCGCCATGACGGCGATCACCACGCCGGCCACTGGCGAGAGGGCTGCGGTGACGATCCCGGCCAGCATGCTCGCGATGAGCGCCGACAGGACCGGCACCGTGACCCTCACCTGCGCGTCCACGACGTCACTGAGGTCGTCAACGACCCCGGTCAGCAGGTCGGCGCGGCCACGACGGCCAAGTCGTGCGGGGGTGAGTGGGATGAGCCGCTTGTATGCCGTGGTGCGTCGGTCGGCGAGGTCGGCCAGGGCGACGTCGTGCGAGCGCAGCCGCTCCCAGTAGCGAAAGACCGGCCGGGCCATGCCGAAGGTGCGCACGCCCACGATCGCGGTGAGCAGCATGAGAATGGCGGGGCGTTCGCTCGCGCGGACGATCAGCCAGCCGGAGGTGGCGGTCAAAGCGATGCCTGACGTGGTGGCGATGCCGCCGAGCAGGCCGGCGCCCAGGACCGCCCGGACCGGGCGGATCCCCCACCCGGCGCCGGCGGAGGATGTGCGGGGTTCGGAGGTCCTCATGCCAGGACCTCGGCGAGGCTCGGGGCGGGAGGTAGGGCGAGGTCGACGTGCCGGTCGGCGAGGGTGAGCAGCTCGGGACGGTGGGTGACGGCCACGACGGTGCGCAGCTCGGCCAGCCGCTGGATCAGGTGGTGGGCCAACGCTGCTGACCCGACGTCGAGATGCGCCGTAGGTTCGTCGAGCAGGAGCAGCGGGGCCGTCGAGAGCGCGGCTCGGGCCAGGGTGAGGCGGGCCCGCTGCCCGGCCGACAGCCCGAACCCGTCGTCGCCGAGACGGGTTTCCAGGCCCTGCGCAAGGGCGGCCACCGTGCCGTCGAGCCCGACCTCGCGCAAGACCTCCCATAGCGCGTCGTCGGTGCTGTCGTTCCCCAGGGTGAGGTTGTCCCTCACGGTCCCGGGTGCAAGGAAGGGTCGTTGGGTGACCAGATGTGAACGGGGCGCGCTCACGGCGCCGGCGCTCGGCTGGCGGAGCCCGGCCAGCAGCTCCAGAAGCGTTGACTTGCCGACGCCGGACGGGCCGGTCACGACCGTGAGCCCGATCGGCAGGTCGAGGTCCAGGTCGCTGAGGGTGTCGGTGGTCGAGCCCGGGTAGCCGTATCTCAGCCCTTCGACCACGACCGGACACCGCTTCGGCACCGAATCAGGGCTCCCACCGGCCTCGAACGGTGCCGCCGCGGTGTCCGGTCGGCTGATGGTGGGGTCGGGCGCGGAGATGGCGTGCTCGAGCTCGGACATGACGTCGCTGAGGGCTTGGGCTCCGTCGGCAGCCGAGTGGAACTCGGTGCCGACCCGGCGAATCGGCCAATAGGCTTCTGGTGCAAGGAGAATGGCCAACATGGCGGTGTAGAGCGGCATGGAGCCGTTGGCCAGCCGGATCCCGACGGTCACCGCCACCAGCGCTACGGAGATGGTCGCCAGGAGCTCGAGCGCCGCGGAGCTCATGAAGGCCAGCCGCAGCGTCTTCATCGTGGCGAGCCGGTGGCGCCGGCTCACCCTCGCGATCGTCTCCACCTGGGCCTCGGCCCGCCCGTACGACGCGAGGGTCGGGAGTCCTCGCATCACATCGAGGAAGTGGCCGGACAACGCCGACAGCGAACGCCAGCGGTGCCGGGTCGACTCCTGGGTCGTGCGCCCGATCAGCGTCGCGAAGACGGGCAGCAGCGGGACCGTGAACGCGACGATCAGAGCGCTGGGCCAGTCGACGAACGCCAGGGTGCCGACGGCGAGGAATGGCAGGAACGCACCGGACACGAGGGCTGGGAGGTAGCGCGCGACATACGGCTCGATGCTGGTCATCCCTTGTGCCGCAAGGGTTTGCGCGCGCCCAACCTCCGGGCGCGAGTCTGCGTCGCGCTCCAGCCAAGCTCCGATGAGGCGCTCCCGAAGGACGGTCGACACCCGCATGCCGGCCCATGTGCCGACCAGCTCGTTGGCCACGGCAAGCAGCGCGCGCAGGGCGAACAGACCCACGAGCCAAACAGCGGGTGTGAGCACCTCGCGGCGCTCCACCACGGCGACGACGAGGGCGGACATGGCGAACGCGAGCGCGATCGTCGCGAGGCCCTGGACGACGCCGATCGCCCCGAGAGTGAGCACCGGCCGTCGCGTCGACGGGACCCTGGTGAGCAGTCGGGGGTCGAACGGACGCATCAGTGCAGGGCGTCGACTTTGGTCGCCGGGATGTGGTGGGTGCCGATCCGCTTGCGGAACGTCCAGTAGGTCCACGACGTGTACGCCAGCACGATCGGGGTGAAGATCGCTGCCACCCAGGTCATGATCTTGAGCGTGTATGCCGTGCTGCTCGCGTTCGTCGTCGTGAGAGAGAACGCGGCGTTGGTAGTGGAGGGCATCACGTCGGGGAACAGCGCCAGGAACAAGGTGGCCACTGCGGCCGCGATCGCGACGAACGTCCCGACGAATGCCCATCCCTCACGCTCACGCAAAGCGGCGAACAACCCTGCCAGCAGGGCGACTGCGGCGACGACTGCGGCAATCCACGACCAGATCGAACCGGTCGACACGTTGATGGTGACCAGCAGGACGACCGCGAGCAGCGCCGCCGCTGCACCAACCTTGAGCGACAGCCGGCGCGCATCGTGCCTGACATCGCCTTCGGTCTTGAGCGCGATGAAGATCGCACCGTGGGTGAGGAAGAGGGCCACGGTGGTCAGCCCGCCGAGCAGTCCGACCGGGTTGAGGAGCGTGAACAGGTTGCCGGTGTACTCCTTGTCGGCGTTGATCGGCAGACCCATCACGACATTCGTCAGCGCGACTCCCCAGAGCAGGGCCGGGAGGGCCGAGCCGGCGAAGATGGCTATGTCCCAGCGTTTGCGCCAGGTTGGGTCATCCACCTTGCCCCTGTAGTCGAAGCCCAGGGCGCGCACGATCAGCGCGACCAGGATGATGAGCAACGGCAGGTAGAAACCGCTGAACATCGTGGCGTACCAGTGCGGGAAGGCTGCGAACGTCGCACCGCCAGCCGTGAGAAGCCAGACCTCATTGCCGTCCCATACCGGGCCGATCGTGTTCAGCAGTACGCGCTTTCGGGCTTCGCCTTGCTCGCCTCGCCCGAGGACCGGCATCAGCATGCCGACGCCGAAGTCGAAGCCCTCCAGGACGAAGTAGCCGGTCCACAAGACGGCGATCAGGATGAACCAGACGGTCGTGAGCTCCATGATGTCCTCGGTTCTCAGTAGGCGAAGACGAGGGGCGCGTCCACGTCCCGATCGGCGGGGTCAGTGGGTTGTTCGAAGTCCGGGGCACCGGTGGCAATGGCCCGCAACAGCAGCTTCGTCTCGATGACGGCCAGGACGGCATACAGCAGGGTGAGGGTGATCATCGAGGTCCACACCTCGCCGGCGGACACAGTCGGGGAGACGCCGCTGGAGGTTGTCATGACGCCGAAGACTATCCACGGCTGTCGGCCCGCTTCGGTGAAGATCCAGCCAAAGCTGTTGGCGAACAACGGAAGCAGTGGTGTGGCCACGATCGCCCAGAACCACAGACGGTGGCGAGGGATCCGGTCGCCGCGGGTCGACCACAGCACGCCCATGGCGATCAGGACACCCACCAGCCCGAGCCCCATCATGAGCCGGAAGGACCAGTAGCTGAGCGGAATGGTCGGGGTGTAGCTCTGAGAGAACACGCGAGACGTCGCGTCCGCGCCGTACTGCTTCGCATACGAGGCCTTGAGCTCGTTGATGCCCTTGACGGGGCCGTCGAAGCGCCCGGTGGCCAGGAAGCTGAGCAGGTTCGGCACCTTGACGGCGAACTTCTCCTTACTGCCATCCAGCGAGCCGATCGTCAACAACGAGAAGGGGGCGTTGCCGGCCTCGGAGTCATACAGGGCCTCGGCTGCGGCCATCTTCATCGGCTGCACCTCGGTCATGACCTTGCCCTGGAGGTCCCCCGAGACGATGACACCGAGCGCCGCGACGAGCGTGAACCATGCCCCGATCCGGGTGGCCTTTCGGTACATGCTGGCGTTCTGACCGACGTCCGGCTTGCGCAGGTGCCACAGACCCACGGCCATGACGAAGGCGCCACCGACCATGTAGGCGCTGGTGATCGTGTGCGGGAACGTCACCAGCTGGACCTTGTTGGTAAGCACCGCAACGAAGTCGGTGAGCTCTGCGCGCCCGGTCGTCGGGTTGAACTTGTAGCCGACGGGGTGCTGCATCCACGAGTTGGCCGCAAGGATGAAGTAGGCCGACAGCAAGGTGCCGACTGCGACGAGCCACATGCAGGCCGCGTGCAGCTTGGGCGGGAGCTTGTCCCACCCGAAGATCCACAGGCCGAGGAAGGTTGACTCGAGGAAGAAGGCGAGTAGCGCCTCGATGGCGAGCGGCGCACCGAAGATGTCACCGACGAAGCGTGAGTAGTCACTCCAGTTCATCCCGAACTGAAACTCCTGGACGATGCCGGTGACCAGTCCAAGGGCGAAGTTGATCGTGAAGAGCTTGCCGAAGAACTTGGTGAGCCGCAGCATCTCGGGGTTGCGATGACGTAGCCAGGCGGTCTCGAAGCCGGCGACGATCACCGAGAGGCCGATCGTGACCGGGACGAAGAAGAAGTGGTAGATGGTCACGATGGCGAACTGCCACCGGGCGATGTCAACGGCGTGCATGACTCTCCTTCAGTCCGCGATTACAACGTTTTGCAAGGGGAGAATACGACACGTGGTGCATGGCTTTCGCGGGAACGGACCAGGGCCATCATGTGGCGCCGGTCATACGTCCGGGTAGCCGTGCGGGTTCTGCGACTGCCAGTGCCACGAGTCGGCGCACATGTCGTCGATCGTTCGGGTGGCGGTCCAGCCGAGCTCGGCGTTGGCGCGACCCGGGTCGGCATACGAGGCTGCGATGTCTCCTGCTCGACGCCCGACGACTTCGTACGGGAGCTTGCGGCCGAACGCCCGCTCGAACGCATGCAGCACGTCGAACACGCTCGAGCCCGTGCCGGTGCCGAGGTTCCACGTGCTGACGGCTTGGTCGGTCGAAGAGAGCCGGGCCAGTGCGGCGACGTGACCGGCGGCGAGGTCCTCCACATGGATGTAGTCGCGCACCGCCGTGCCGTCGGGGGTGTCGTAGTCGTCGCCGAAGACGCGCAGCTTCTCGCGGCGGCCCACTGCGACCTGGCAGATGTAGGGCACCAGGTTGTTCGGGATGCCGGACGGGTCCTCGCCGATCGTGCCGGATGCGTGGGCGCCGACGGGGTTGAAGTAGCGCAGCAGGGCGATCCGCCAGCTCGGTTGGGCCACGGCGACGTCGCGCAGGATCTGCTCGATCATCACCTTGGTCCACCCGTAGGGGTTGGTGGCCGAGGTGGGGAAGTCCTCCTTCATCGGCACGGGGGCGCTGTCGCCGTAAACCGTTGCGGATGAAGAGAACACGAGTTTGGTGACGGCGTGACGTGCCATCGCGCGAACCAGCGCGAACGTCGAACCGAGGTTGTTCTCGTAGTACCTCAGTGGTTGTTCGACGCTTTCTCCCACAGCCTTGTGCCCGGCGAAGTGGATGACCGCGTCGATCTGTTCGTCCGCAAAGAGGTGCTCCGTCTTGTCGGCTTCGCGCAGGTCGAACGCGTGGACGGGCAGATGCTCACCGGTGATCGCCTCCAGCCGGTTGATCACCGTCGGCTTGGCGTTGGAGAAGTTGTCGACGATCAGGACGTCGTGCCCTGCGGCGATGAGCTGGATGACGGTGTGTGAGCCGATGTAGCCGGCTCCACCTGTGACGAGAACGCGCATGCCCACACGGTATGCCGCGCCGGGCCCGCGTTGTCGGCGCCCCGATCGTGTGTTCCCATGAGATGTGAGCTCGGCGCGGCAGGGGAAGGGGCAGGGGGCGTTGCGATGCGTGGTGACGCAAGACGGTGAGCGCAACGTCTGGTTCGTCGGCAACGGTGCCGAGTGCGCGGTGATCGACCCGGCTGGTGCGGTGGGGGCTCTCCTTGGCCACTGTGACGGGCGCCGGCTCCGGGCGATCCTGTGGACGAACCTTTGGCCCGAATCCGTAGGAACCGCAATCTCTTTGGCCGACTACACGGGCGCCGTGACGTACCTTCACTCGGACGACCTCGTCATCTGGCGGAAGGCTGAGCCCGAACGCCGGCCGCAGCGCTCCGTCCCGGACGGCTTGGTCCTCGAGCTCGGAGGCATCAGGCTGGAGTCGATCCATACGCCTGGCATCACCCCTGGCGCCGTGTGCTGGCATGCACCGTCGCTGTCCGCGGTCTTCACAGGAGAGACGCTCGGACTGCACGGCGCGGGCGGTGCGGACCTCCCAGCGCCGGATCGCTTGACGCTGATGGCTTCGATCCGGGGCGGCCTGTTCACGCTGCCCTCGCCGACGGTGGTGCATCCGGGGCGAGGCGCCGACACCCGCATCGGCACCCAGCGGTGGGACAGGCGGTTCTGGAGCTGAACCCGTCCTGCCCGGCGGATCCCGGGCTTCTGACAAGCCGTGCAATTCGCAACGAGTCGGAATGCGCGCAGTCGTCAGGGAAGTGAGAGTTGCGCATTTCGCGCATGCTGGCACACTCTTGCGCGAGATGCGCATTCCTGCCATGCTCATACCCGGTCATCCGAGCTGGGTCGCGAACTGCGCGACCGGCCTGACAAAGGAGTCAGCATGACGGTTCCCATCAAGAAGACCTTGGACCGGATCCCGGGCGGGATGATGATCGTCCCCCTGTTGATCGGCGCGATCATTCACACGGCCGCTCCCGATGCAGGTACGTACTTCGGTTCCTTCACCGGCGCCCTGTTCTCTGGAGCGCTCACCATCCTCGCGGTGTTCTACGTGTGCATGGGCGCGAGCATTGACGTCAAGACAACGCCCTACATCCTCAAGAAGGGTGGCGCGCTGTTCGTGTCCAAGATCGGAACTGCCGCCATCATCGGCATCATCATGGGGCGGTTCCTGGGCGAGCTGCCCATCAATGGTGGCTTCTTCGCCGGCCTGTCCGCGCTGGCGATCGTCGCGGCGTTCAACGACACCAACGGCGGGTTGTACATGGCCTTGATGGGCCAGTACGGCAAGCCGAAGGATGTCGCTGCCTACTCCGTGATGACCATCGAGTCCGGCCCCTTCCTGACCATGGTCACACTCGGCCTCGCCGGCCTGTCGGCGTTCCCGTGGCAGACTCTGGTCGGTGCGGTAATCCCTCTGGTTGTCGGCGTACTCCTAGGCAACCTTGACCCGAATATGCGCAAGTGGCTGAGCGGCGCGACCCCGATCCTGATCCCGTTCTTCGCCTTTGCACTGGGCGCCGGCATCAATCTCACTGCTGTCTGGAAGGCCGGTCTGCTCGGCGTGCTTCTCGGCGTTGCCGTCTTCGTGATCACCGGCGTGGTGCTGGTGGGCGCCGACAAGCTCACGGGCGGGCGAGGAGTCGCGGGTATCGCCGCTGCGAGCACTGCAGGCAACGCCGCCGCAGTCCCAGCCATCGTCGCCGGCTCCAACCCGCACTATGCGGCGGCCGCCGGTCCAGCCACCATTCTCATCGCAGCATCAGTCGTGGTCACCGCCATCCTCGTGCCTCTCGGAACCGCCGCGATGGCCAGGAGGGTGGAGAGCAAGAACGGCCCCGAGCCTGACGATGACGTTCCCCCAGCCGTCGCCGAACCGTCGTTGGCGACAGACGATCGATGACGGAGCTGGTGATTGTCGCGGATGACCTCACGGGGGCCGGCGACAGTGCCGCATACCTCGCGCGCACGGCCTCGGTCAGCGTCGTGCTCGACGGCGCTGCGCAGTGGCCGTCGACCACGGTGGTAGCCGTGGACACCGACAGCAGGTATGCCGGACCGAAGGAGGCTGCGTCCCGAACCGCCGATGCGGTACGGCGCGCGCAAGATCTTGGTGCGACCGTCTACAAGAAGATCGACTCGACGCTGCGCGGCAATGTCGCGGTCGAGGTCAGGGCCGCCGCCGAGGCACTCGCCACGGCGGAGGACCGCCCACTTGTCATCGTGGCACCGGCCTTCCCGGCTGTAGACCGGACCACGGTTGGCGGAGTGGTTCACATCAAGGGCGAGCCCATGACCGAGGGTGCCTACGGCGGCAATCTCCTCAGGTTGCTTGACGAGGCGGCCCTGAGTTCCATCTTGATCCCCCTGGGACTTGCGCGCCACGAACGCGACCTGGGCCAACAGTTCCTCATCGCCCACGAGAACGGAGTCGACGCGGTCGTCGTCGATGCGGAGTCCGATGAGGATCTCGCGAAGGTGGTGCAGGCGGCGCGCTCCCTTCCGTTCTCTGCTCTGCTGGTCGGTTCCGGCGGCCTCGCCCGCCCGCTCAGTGAGGGCCTGAGCCAAACTCCTGAACGGTCGCCGTTCGAACTGGCTGCCCCGGCCCTTTTCGTCGTGGGAAGTCACGCAGCCGAGTCGCGCGAGCAGCGATCTGTCCTGGTGGACCGCGGCGTCGAGGAGATCCTCTTGGGGCCGGGCACGTCGGATGACGCCGTTGCCGCGGTGGTGCGGGATAAGCTGCACAGCGGCAGCGTGGTGCTCTCGCCGGACCCGCACCTGCCTGTGGACAGGGATCAAGCCCCTGCAGTTGCGGCTTCTCTCGCAAACATCACTCTCTCCGTCCTGGATGGAGTGAAGACCCTGGTTGCTACAGGTGGTGAGACGGCACGAGCGATTCTCGACAGGGCCGGAATCACCCAGCTCGAGGTCAGGGGTGAGCTGGAGCCGGGCCTTGTCCTCTACCACGTGCCGGCCCTCAACGTGGATCTCGTGACGAAGGCGGGAGCCTTCGGCGACTCCCATACCCTGCTTCGCTGCCGTCCAGCAGCACAACCCAAGGAGATCGGAACCATGTCGCGTCCCATCATTGCCATCACCATGGGTGATGCCGCAGGAGTCGGGCCCGAGATCATCGCCAAGGCTCTGGCCGCCCGCCAGGTGTACGACCGGTCCCGACCGCTGGTCATCGGCGACGCGAAGCGTATGCGCAGGGCCATCGAGATCACCAAGGTCCCGCTGACCGTCAACACCGTGGACAGCCCAGAGTCCGCCGCCTACAAGCTCGGCGTCATCGACTGCATCGACCTGGACTGCGTCCCGGAAGACCTCCCCTTCGGTGAGCTGTCCGGCATAGCGGGCGACGCTGCATACAGATTCATCGAGCTCGCCGTGGAACTCGCCGTCGCCCGTCGGGTGGACGCCATCTGCACAGCGCCTCTGAACAAGGAAGCGCTGCACGCGGGTGGGCACAACTACCCCGGCCATACCGAGATGCTCGCAAAGCTCACCGGGACCGAGGAGGTGTCCATGCTCCTCAATACGCCGAAGCTGCGAGTTATCCACGTCACCACGCACATCGGGCTCATCGACATGGTTGAGAAGATCAACCCTGGATTGGTGGAGCGGACCATCCGTCGCGGCCACGACACCTTAGTGAAGGCGGGAATTCCCCACCCGAAGATCGCCGTCTGCGGTATCAACCCGCATGCTGGCGAGCACGGCCTTTTCGGTCGCGGTGAAGAAGAGGAGAAGGTTGCACCGGGCGTCGAAGCCGCCCGCGCCGCCGGAATCGACGCCGTCGGGCCTCTGCCTGCCGACACCGTCTTCTTCCTTGCCGGTCGGGGCGACTTCGACTTGGTGGTGGCGATGTACCACGACCAGGGCCACGGACCCGTCAAGGTGCTCGGCTTGGAACAGGGCGTCAACATCACCATCGGGCTGCCGGTGATCCGCACGAGCGTCGACCACGGAACGGCCTTTGACATCGCCGGCACCGGGGTGGTCGAGGAGGCCAGCATGATCGAGGCGCTGCGGCAGGCAGCGGACCTGGCACCGAAGGACCGCCAGAAGCTCGACGCATGAAGGCCATGCGCCGCCGGGCGGAGATATGCGAGATCATTCGCAACCGTTCTGCCAGCGTGGAAGAGCTGGCTGGTCTGTATGACGTCTCGCTGTCGACCATCCGTCGTGACCTCGCCACCCTGAGCAGCAGGGGAGAGGTTGTCCGCACCTACGGCGGCGCGCTGACCCCGGCGCCTGGTGAACAAGGCATCCATGAACGTGAGGGGCTTGCGCTCGCTCAGAAGACAGCGATTGCACGCGCCGCGGCGACGCATATCCGGGATGGCCAGTTCCTCCTCTTTGATGCCGGCACAACTGTGGGGGCGCTTGCCCGGACGATCAGCCGTGGCCGTCGGGTTACGGTCGCAACGAACGGGCTGACCAGCCTTCAGGTACTGGCGGACAGCCCGGATGTCGAGCTCCTTGTCCTGGGCGGGGCCTTACGCCACGTGAGCCAGGGCATGATCGGCCCACTGGCCGAGTCGGCGCTTGGCGGCATGACCGCGGATATGGCCTTTCTCGGGGCCGACGGTGTCACAGCAGACCGAGGTGTGTGCGAGGGGACCGCGGAGCAGGCCTCGCTCAAACGACTCATGATCGTGAACAGTGCAGCTGTGTTCGTGGTCGCTGACTCCAGCAAGCTCGGCCTGGCGCCCAGCCACTGGTGGACTTCCCTTTCGGAACCGTGGACGCTCATCACTGACGATGGCGCGACCGAGGAACAGCTCGCGCCATTCCGCCGCCATAGCGAGGTAACCGTGGAGATCGCGTCCAGGAGAAAGTAGCCCGCCGAAGGCGTGTCCGGAGTCAGGGGCCAGCCCGGCGCGGGAGGCCTCTGGGAGGGAACCGTCATGTGACGCATGCTTGCAGATGTGTGGTCCGTCGGAAATGCCATCGGTAGGCTTCCCCAGTGACGACCACCGACGCGACCTCATCACGGCCCGCCACCTCACAACTCGTGCAGGCCCACCGCGAGACCCTTCAACGGGGTCGAGAGGCGCTCGCGTCGCGCAGCTACTTCTCTCGCTATCCCGAGTCGCCGTCGCCTCGCGTCTACGGCGAGACTGCGGCGGCGGACGGTCTGACTGCCTTCGAGGCGCACCTCGGCTCCGACTTCTCCGCGCTGGGTGACCAGCCCACCGACGGCACCTTCGCGGGGAGCGAGGTGTCGCCATACGGGCCTCTGTTGCGGGTCCGCTATCCGCGACTTGACCTTGATGCGGCGATTGCCGCGGCGAGGGCTGCCATGCCCGCGTGGCGCGACGCGGGGGCCCTGACCCGCGCGGCGGTCTGTGTCGAGATCGTCGACGCGATCAACAAGCGGTCCTTCGAGATCGCCAGCTCCGTGATGCACACCAGCGGGCAGCCGTTCGTCATGTCCTTCCAGGCGGCCGGACCACACGCCCAGGACCGGGCTTTCGAGGCGGTGGTCGCCGCGCTGGTCGAGCAGGAACGCGTGCCCGCCTCCGTGGTGTGGGAGAAGCCCGCCAAGGATGCGCCGATCCGCATGCGCAAGGACTACCGCATCGTCCCGCGCGGCATCGCGCTGGTGATCGGCTGCAACACCTTCCCGACGTGGAACAGCTACCCCGGTCTCTTCGCCTCCCTGACCACCGGCAACCCGGTCATCGTCAAGCCGCACCCACGCGCGGTCCTTCCGCTCGCCATCAGCGTCGAAGTTGCCCGAAAGGTGTTGCGAGACAACGGTTTCGGCCCGGGTCTGGTGCAGCTGGCGCCGGAGTCCGACGGCGAGGGGCTGGCCATGACCCTCGCCGAACGGTCCGAGGTCGCGATCATCGACTACACCGGCGGCACCGGGTTCGGTGGCTGGCTCGAGCGTGCAGGAGCAGCGGCCGGCAAGCTGGTCTACACCGAGAAGTCCGGCGTGAACTCGATCGTCTTGGACTCGACGGACAACCTGCGCGGCGTGATGGGCAACCTGGCCTTCTCGTTGTCGCTCTACTCCGGCCAGATGTGCACGACGCCGCAGAACATCTATGTTCCCCGCGGCGGCGTCGAGACCGACGAGGGCCACCTGTCCTTCGAGGACTTCGGCGCCAAGCTCGCCGGGGCGCTGACGAGGCTCAACGCCGATGACGCCAAAGCGGTCGAGATCCTCGGCGCCATCGTCAACGACGAGGTGCGCTCCCGGGCGCTCGACCTCCCAGGACTGGCCGCCCGGCTCGGTGGCACGGTCGTGCTCGACGCCCGCAAGGTGACCCACCCGTCATACCCGGACGCCGAGGTGCGCGCCCCGGGACTGGTCGCGCTCGACGTCGCCAACGATGCGGCATACACCCAGGAGTGCTTTGGCCCTGTCACGTTCCTCATCGCGACCGACTCCACGACCCAGTCCCTGGAACGCATGCGCGACACGATCAAGGAGCACGGTGCCATGACGGCGGCGGTCTACTCGACCTCGGAGGACGTCCTGGACGCCGCTCGTGAGGCGGCTGCCGATGCCGGCGTCTCGCTCTCGGAGAACCTCACCGGTCCCGTCTTCGTCAACCAGACGGCGGCGTTCAGTGACTACCACGGCACCGGCGCCAACCCGGCGGCCAACGCGGCGTACGTGGATGCGGCATTCGTCGCCAACCGCTTCCGCGTGGTCACCTCGCGCCGCCACATCTGACCCTCCCCAACCCGACTTCTCCCGACCGAACACCGCGAAGGCACCGTTTCAGGCACTCAAAGACGTCGAGACGGTGCCGGAGCGGTGTTCGGAGAGGTCGAGCCAGCGGTCACCCTGGCGCAACCGACCGGTGAAGCGGCCAAGGTCGCCTCGGCTCCGGGCGACCGCAACGCGTCGGGCCACGGCGAGAGGCTCATGACGGATCGCGGTGGTGTTCCAACGGACCATCTCGAGGCCGAGGCCACGCAAGTCGTCCTCCCGAACCTTCTCCGCGACCACGCGCAGGGCTGCGGCCCGACCACTGGCGCCGTCATCTTCCGCGAGACCCAGGAGGTACTTACCCTCGCCGTCTGCCTCACCGACCACGCCATCGGCGATCCACATCCCATCAACCCGCCCGACGAAGCGTCCCCACTTGTCGAAGACCTCGACCTGCGGTGTGGGCAGATCTACCCCGAGCTCGTGAAGGGTGACGAAGGAGTAGGACTCGAGCCAGGTCTCGCGTCGCGGATCGACGAGCCGTAGCGCGGCGGCAGCTCGTGGCCGGCCGCGCCATCGTCGTTGGGCCTCGATCATGAGCTCGACATCCTGAACGGTTGTCGCGCCCGAGCGCACGGCCTGATCGGCGACCGCCACGCCGTTGGCTGGGCGCATCGTCCGGAGGCAGTCGGCGACGGTCCGGTCGGGTGTGAGCAGTCGAAGGCCATCCATCTCGACCACGTCATTGATGATCGAGTCGCTGTGGTGAAGGACCTTGCCGTCAAACCGCCGCGACCTCGGTTGGACCGCGAGCGCCGTGAGGTGCACGGGCATGGCGGGGTGCAGCAGGACGGGAAAGCCCATGGCGAGCGCCGCGCTCTGGTGGCTGAGCACGTGGCCCGGGTGAGCGAGGAGGGCCGCCCGACTCCGCTCAAGGTGCTCTGACTCGACGATCCGCCACCTCTCGGACACCCGTTGGAGACCGGGGTTCTGCTGGTAGACGCCTCGATAAACGCGGATCAGCTGACGACGGCGGACGAGCCGGGAGAGGACACGTCGTGAGATACCCGTGGCCACCGCCTCGGACGCGATGAGGGAGGGCGGCAGGCTCGCCAGGGCTGAGGACACGTCATACATCTCATGACGGTCGGGTGCATCGGTGCGCGCCGACAGGGGGTCGGCGCGACCTGTGGATGACGGGTCATTCCGGCCAGCCCATGTGGACAACGCTCCCCGTTCTCAACCGGACACCTCTGCCGCACCGTTTGCGGCCCGTTCACGAGCCAAAACGGTGCCGCGGAGGTGTCCGGACGAGGAGGTATGGCGACCGCTCACCTAACATGCACCCGTGAGCGTTCCTTCCCAGCCGGTCCTGCGGGACGGCGACGTCACACTGCGGCCCTGGACGCTCGATGACATCGATGCTGCCCGGCTGCAGCATGACGAGGAGATCGCGCACTGGTTTGGTTTTCCGGCGGTCATCCCGCCGGAGGAGAACCAGCGCCGGGCGATCGAGCGGTGGCATCGTGACTACGCCGACGGACGCAAGGTCGTGAGCTTCCTGCTCGAGCATCACGGCTTGGTCGCCGGCACCGTCGAGGTGCGTCAGAGGGGGAACGGCAACGGCGAGCTGTCGTGGGCAGTGTTCCCCGATCACCGGGGTCAGGGAGTGGCGACGCGTGGGCTGAGGTTGCTGATCCGTTACGCCTTCGAGGAGCTGGGGCTGCACCGGCTGACGGCGTACATCGAGCACGACAACCGGGCGTCGTTGCGAACCGCCGGTCGTGTCGGCCTGCGCCGCGAGGGCGTCGTCCGGGCCGCCGAGGAGCGCCGGGGTGAGCGCCGCGACCACGTCCAGGTGGCTCGCCTGGCCACCGACCCGGAGCCCACGTCCCGCGAGGGTTTCATCGCGGTCCTCAACGCCGGGCTGCCGACCAAGCGCCTCATCGCCCAGGGCCTGATCCGCAACAGCGCGGACGAGATCCTGCTCTGCGAGCTGACGTACAAGCAGGAGTGGGACCTGCCCGGCGGGGTCGTCGACCCGCACGAGTCACCGGCCCACGCTGTTGTCCGTGAGATCCGCGAGGAGCTGCAGATCGAGGTGTCGCCGCGGTCGCTGGTCGCCGTCAACTGGCTACCGCCGTGGCGCGGCTGGGATGACGCGTCGCTGTTCGTCTTCGACCTCGGCGTCGACGATGACGTGATCGCCCGGGCCCGCCTCGAGCCCAGGGAGCTCCGGTCCCTGCACTGGTGCACCCTCGACCAGGTCGAGCGCCGCGCCGCGCCCTACGTCACCCGGATGCTGAGGCGACTCGCGCAGCGAAGGGAAGGGACGGCATACCTCGAGGACGGCGTCGACCCGCTCTGGTGAGCGGGCATTCGGTGGGGAAGATGAAGAGGAGAGCCGTCACTCGCCGGGCAAGATCCTGTTCAGGATCATCGACACGAACGTGATGATGATCGAGCCCAGCAACGCGTCCCAGAGGAAGTGGTCGACGCGGAAATCAAGGCTGAACTGGACTGCGAACCACGAGGTCAGCTCCAGCATGGCCGCGTTGACAACCAGGGAGAACAGCCCCAGCGTCAGGATGATGAACGGCAACGAGAAGAAAGTCAGGACCGGCTTGATCACGGCGTTGATCAGGCCGAAGATCACGGCCACCCACACGACCGTCACGAGCCGACCGCCCACGGTGGCGCCGGCCGGGCCGAGGCTGATGCCTCTGAGCAGGAAAGCGGCTGCCGACAGGGCGACACCGTTGACCAGAATCTTGATGGCGATCGACTTCATGGGGACATCGTGGCACGCGGGCACAGGTTCAGTCAGGAGGCCACGGGCAATACAGTGCTGACATGAGCAGCACCGTCCGTCTCCGCAAGGCACTGGCCGCCGTGCCCGCCTACAAGCCCGGCAAGCCGGCAACCGCTCGCGAGGGGACAACGGCATACAAGATCAGCAGCAACGAGAACCCCTACCCCCCGCTGCCAAGCGTCCTGAAGGTCGTTCACGACGCCGCCATGGCGATGAACCGTTACCCGGACATGGCCGTGACGGAGTTGACCCTGGCAATCGCGCAGCGCCTCGGCGTGCCGCCCGAGCACATCGCCACCGGCACCGGGAGCGTGGGCGTCCTGGGCCAGCTCATCGCCGCCACCTGCGACCCCGGCGACGAGGTCGTCTACGCCTGGCGTTCGTTCGAGGCCTATCCGATCATCGTGGCGATCGCTGGTGCCGTCTCGGTTCAGGTCCCGCTCGACGAGGACGCTCGGCACGACTTGGTCGCGATGGCCGCCGCGATCACTGCCCGCACACGGCTGATCCTGGTCTGCACGCCCAACAACCCCACCGGCCCGGTCGTGCACCAGGGCGAGCTCGACGCTTTCCTGGACACAGTCCCCGGCGATGTCCTGGTGGTCATCGACGAGGCCTACGTCGAGTTCGTCACCGACGACCAGGCGCCCGACACCCTCGCGACGTATGCCGGGCGGCCGAACGTCGCGATCCTGCGCACCTTCAGCAAGGCCTACGGCCTCGCCGGGCTCCGGGTGGGGTACGCCGTGGCGCACGAGCCGGTGGCCCAGGCCCTGCGCAAGACTGCGGTGCCCTTCGGTGTGAGCACCATCGCGCAGCAGGCGGCGATCGCCAGCCTGGGCGTGTTCGACGAGCTGCAGGAGCGGGTTGACGCCCTCGTCGCCGAACGCCGGCGGGTGGTCGCCGGACTTCGTCGCCAGGGCTGGCATGTGCCCGAGACGCAGGCCAACTTCGTCTGGCTGCCGCTGGGCGCCGACGCCGAGGCCTTCGCCGCCGCGGCCGACAAAGCGGGTCTGGTGGTGCGGTGCTTCGCCGGGGAAGGGGTGCGCTGCACCGTCGCCGAGACCGAGGCCAACGACCGGTTGCTCCACGTCGCCCGCGACTTCCTGGTCGCGCGCACCTTCTGAGCCCGGCAGGGATCCGCCCCGACTTGTGACTGACGGGCGCCCTGCCGGTACCGTGTGCTGGCAAGGCCTGTGAGCGCCGCTACACGCGTGCGTGAGTCCCTGTCATGGAGCGCATCTCGCTGGCGGAGACCCCGCCACGCGTCCATGGCCCGAGGCGATCTGGCGGTCATCCCCGCCGGTTTCGCGAAGAAGGAGTGCCTGTGAGCGACAACCAAGCCGCCTTGTCGGAGGCCGCGGCGCACGCCGCTGCTCTGGCAGCGCTGACCGCCCCGGTCCCCGAGACCATCGGCGACGGCGGACCGGAGCTGGTCCAGCTGCTCACCCCTGAGGGTGAGCGCGTCGACCATGTCGACCATCCCGAATACTCCGCATGCATCGCTGATCTGAGCGACGAGGACCTGCGCGGCTTCTACCGTGACCACGTCCTCATCCGCCGGGTAGACGCCGAGGCCACGGCCCTGCAGCGCCAGGGTGAGCTCGGCATCTGGGCCAGCCTGCTCGGCCAGGAGGCGGCACAGGTCGGCTCGGGCCGCGCCCTGCGTCCGCAGGACTACGCCTTCCCGACCTACCGCGAGCACGGCGTTGCCTGGTGTCGCGGGGTCGACCCGCTCAACCTGCTCGGGCTGTTCCGAGGGGTCAACCATGGCGGGTGGGACCCGAACGAGAACAACTTCCACCTCTACACGATCGTGATCGGCGCCCAGACGCTGCACGCCACCGGCTACGCGATGGGCCTCCAACACGACCACGCGGTGGGCACCGGCGACCCCGATCGCGACGCAGCCGTCATCGCCTACTTCGGTGATGGTGCCACCGCCCAGGGCGACGTGAACGAGTCCTTCGTCTTTGCCGCATCCGTGAACGCGCCGGTCGTGTTCTTCTGCCAGAACAACCAGTGGGCCATCTCCCAGCCGGCCGAGCGACAGAGCCGGATCCCGATCTACAAACGAGCACGCGGCTTCGGCTTCCCCGGTGTCCGCGTGGACGGCAACGACGTTCTTGCCGTGTATGCCGTGACCAAGGCCGCGCTGGACGCGGCCCGCAGCGGGCAGGGACCGACGCTGATCGAGGCCTACACCTACCGCATGGGTGCGCACACGACCTCCGACGACCCGACGAAGTACCGCGTCTCCGCCGACCTCGAGGTCTGGAAGCTGCGCGACCCGATCGCCCGGCTCAAGGCCTATCTGACGTCCAGCGGCAAGGCCGACCAGGCTTTCTACGAGGCCATCGACCGCGAGGCCGACGAGCTCGCGGCAACGGTTCGCGACGGCTGCCTGTCAATGCCTGACCCGGAGCCGATGTCCATGTTCGACCACATCTACGTCGAGGAGCACCCGCTGGTCGAGGCCGAGCGTGCCGAGTTCGCGGCCTACTCCGCGAGCTTCGAGGGGGGTCACTGACATGACGAAGCTGACCATCGCCAAGGCCATCACCGCCGGTTTGCGACAGGCCATGGAGCGCGACCCCAAGGTCGTCATCATGGGTGAGGACATCGGCAAGCTCGGTGGCGTCTTCCGGGTCACCGAGGGCCTGCAGAAGGACTTCGGTGAGGACCGCGTCATCGATACGCCGCTGGCCGAGTCCGGCATCGTGGGCACGGCCATCGGCATGGCGCTGCGCGGCTACCGCCCCGTCGTGGAGATCCAGTTCGACGGGTTCGTCTACCCCGCGTTCGACCAGATCACGTGCCAGGTCGCCAAGATGCGGGCGCGTTCGCTGGGCAAGATCAAGCTGCCCATGGTGATCCGTATCCCCGTCGGTGGCGGCATCGGCGCGGTCGAGCACCACAGCGAGTCCAACGAGGCCTACTTCGCCCACACGGCGGGTCTTCGGGTCGTCACCTGCTCGAACCCCGAGGATGCCTACTGGATGATCCAGCAGGCCATCGCGTGCGACGACCCGATCATCTTCTACGAGCCCAAGCGCCGCTATCACGAGAAGGGGGAGCTCGACCTGACCGCCACCGCGGCGCCACGTTCCCTGTTCGAGGCGACCATCGCGCGTGCCGGTGAGCACGTGACCCTGGCTGCGTACGGGCCCATGGTCAAGGTGTGCCTGGATGCTGCCACGGCGGCTGCCGAGGAGGGCAAGTCGATCGAGGTCATCGACCTGCGCTCGCTGTCCCCGCTGGACCTGGACGTCCTGGGGACCTCGGTGGAGAAGACCGGCCGGCTGGTCGTCGCACACGAGGCCCCGACCTTCCTGGGCATGGGGGCCGAGATCGCCGCGGCCATCTCGTTGAAGTGCTTCTACCACCTGGAGTCGCCGGTGATCCGGGTCGGCGGCTACAACATTCCCTACCCGCCGAGCCGGCTCGAGGAAGACTTCCTGCCCGACCTGGACCGCGTCCTCGACGGCGTCGACCGCGCGCTCGCCTACTGATACGGAAGGGACGAAAACCCATGGCTGTCAAGCAGTTCAACCTCCCGGACCCGGGCGAAGGCCTTGTCGAGGCCGAGATCGTCACCTGGAAGGTCAAGGTCGGCGACGCCGTCAAGGTCAACGACATCATCATCGAGATCGAGACGGCCAAGTCCCTGGTCGAGCTCCCCGTGCCGTATGCCGGCACGGTCACCGCGCTGCTCGTGGCCGAGGGCGAGACGGTGGCGGTCGGCACCCCGATCATCTCGGTCGACGACGGGCTGGGCGGTGACGACGCCCCGGTGGCGGCCGCTCCCGCTGCGACCTCGGAAGACGACGAGGAGATAGAAGCCGGCAAGATCGGTGGCGCCGCTCCTGGCGGTCGGGTCGCGGTGCTGGTCGGTTACGGCCCGCGGATGACCGAGGCCAAGCGTCGTCCCCGCAAGGGTGAGGGCGCTCCGGCCGCGGCAACCGCCCAGGTCAATCAAGCTTTCGCGCGCGTCCCCGCCCGCCCCGAACTCGTTGCCGCAGAGCCGGTTTCGGTGCCTGCGTCCGGTGGCAGTGCCCTGGCCAAGCCGCCCGTGCGCAAGCTCGCCAAGGATCTGGGCGTCGACCTCTCGCAGGTCGTCGGTTCGGGCAAGGGTGGCATCGTCACCCGCGCCGATGTCGAGGCGCAGGCAGAAGGTGGCGCCGCGGCGGCTACGACGGCTGGCAGTGGCGCCGGCTCCGCGGCATACAGAGCCCCGGTCTTCACCTCCACCGGCGAGCGCGAGGTGCGGATCCCGATCAAGGGCGTGCGCAAGATGACCGCTCAGGCCATGGTCGGCTCGGCGTTCTCCGCGCCTCACGTCACGGAGTTCATCACCGTGGACGTCACACGCACGATGCGGCTGGTGGACCGGCTCAGGACCGATCGTGAGTTCCGGGACATCAAGGTCAGCCCGCTGCTGGTCGTGGCCAAGGCGCTGATCATCGCCAGTCGCCGAAACCCCGGGATCAACGCCACGTGGGACGAGGCCGCACAGGAGATCGTGGTCAAGAACTACGTCAACCTCGGCATTGCCGCGGCAACCCCCCGCGGGCTGATGGTGCCCAACATCAAGGACGCCGACCGGATGAGCCTGCGGCAGCTGGCCGACGCCATGACCAACCTGGTGTCGACGGCCCGAGAGGGCAGGACGCAGCCGGCCGACATGTCCGGCGGGTCGATCACGATCACCAACGTCGGGGTCTTCGGAGTCGACACCGGCACGCCGATCCTGAACCAGGGTGAGGCCGCCATCCTCTGCTTCGGTGCGGTTCGGCAGATGCCATGGGTGGTCAAGGGCAAGATCAAGGCGCGTTGGGTCACCCAGCTGGGCCTCTCGTTCGACCACCGCCTGGTCGACGGCGATCTGGGGTCGCGTTTCCTGGCCGACGTCGCGGGTGTCATGCACGACCCGAGCCAGGCTCTTGTCTGGGGCTGACCCCAGCCGGCGCAAGGAGTCGAGGGTTGGCTATCAGTTCTTCGGATCGTCCTGAGCGTTGTTGAACTGGCGTACCAAGAACCACACCACGCCCACAGCGATGGCGCAGGATCCCAGCGTCTTGATGAACGTCTCGGTTCGTGTTCCTGTCAGGGCGGTAGCGGTGAAGGCAGCTGTGAGGACTACAGACATCACTATCCCAGCTGTGACGGCCTGTCTTTCCTTGAGCTTCACACGCACGAGGTCACCGAGAAGCCGTCCTGCATCGAGGTCACGGCGTAGCGGACCTGCGAGGAGGACAGCTCCAGGACGGCATACAGGTGGTCGGTCTTCGTGGTCATGCCTCGATGGTGCCCTACCCGAGCACGGCACGCTCAGTGGGAGCGGCCCGGCGGCGCGACCTCCGGCTCTGCGGCCACCAAGGCGTCGGCTGCGTCGGACTCGCCGCGGCTGTCATAGGCCGAGCCGCTGCGGAGCTCGACGTGCGGCAGGAACCACACGACGACGAACGCGATGACCATGACTGCAGAGCCGATCAGGAACACCAGGTCCATCGCCTGGGAGAAGCCGATCAGGAATGGCTTGGCCAGTCGAGGGTCGAGCTGCTGGATGAACGAGGAGTCGCTCAACGGGTTGACCGCTCCGCCGCCGCCACCGGCCTTGGCCTGCTGCAGACTGGCGATGAAGTCAGCGTTGGCCCGGTTGTTGCCCGTTGGGGACTGGGGACTCTTGAGCGCCGCCTGGAACTCGGGGGTCGGAGCAACCTTGGCGAAGGCGGTCTGGATGCGGTCCGGAACCACCGAGAACAGGATGGACAAGAAGACGGCGACTCCCAGGGTGCCGCCGATCTGGCGGGTGAACGTCGCCGATGAGGTGGCCACCCCGATGTCGCGCGGGGAGACGGCGTTCTGCACGGCGAGGGTGAGCGGCTGCATGTTGAAGCCGAGGCCGAGGCCGAAGAACAGCATCAGGATCATCGTCTGCCACAGCACGGTGTCGGCTCCGACGTAGTGGAACCCGAACAGCGAGCCGATGAGCAGGGCGCAACCGATGATCGGGAACTGCCGGTACTGGCCCGTCCTGGAGATCATCTGGCCCGAGATGATCGAGCCACTCATCATTCCCAAGGTCATGGGCAGCAGCATCAGGCCGGCGCTGGTCGGCGTCGCGCCCTTGACGATCTGCAGGTAGAGCGGCAGTGAGGCCAGTCCGCCGAACATGCCCATACCCAGGATGACCGAGGCGATGGAGGCGACGCCGACGGTCTTGTTGGTGAACAGGCGCAGCGGCAGCAGCGCCTCAGCGCCCATCGCGCGTTCGACCAGGAAGAACGCGACCAGGCCGAGGAGGCCCACGGCGAAGCAAAGCAGTGACCGGCCAGAGGCCCAGCCCCACTCACGACCTTGTTCGGCCACCATCAGCAGGGGGACGAGGCCGACGGTCAGCGCGGCGGCGCCGCCGAAGTCGATGCGGTGGTCCAGGCGGGTGTGATGCAGGTGCAGCGTGCGGTCGACCACGAAGAGTGCGGCGATACCGATCGGCACGTTGACCAGGAAGACCCAGCGCCAGCCGGTGACGCCCAGGATGGTGGACTGACCGGCGAAGAACCCGCCGACGACGGGGCCAAGGACGCTGGAGGTCCCGAAGACCGCGAGGAAGTAGCCCTGGTACTTGGCGCGCTCACGTGGCGGCACGATGTCACCGATGATGGCCAGGGCCAAGGAGAAGAGGCCACCGGCACCCAGACCCTGGACGGCGCGGAAGCCCGCCAGCATCGGCATCGAGGTGGCGAACGTGCACAGGATCGAGCCGAACAAGAAGATCACGATCGCTGCGGTGAAGAACTGCTTGCGGCCGTAGATGTCCGAGAGCTTGCCGTACAGCGGCGTCACGATCGTCGAGGTGATCAGGTAGGCGGTGACGACCCAGGCCTGTCCGGAGAGGTCGTGGAGGTCGTCGGCGATGACGCGCATGGCCGAGGAGACGATGGTCTGGTCGAGGGCGGCCAGGAACATCCCCATCATCAACCCGACGAGGATGGTCAGGATCTGTTTGTGCGACAACGGCCCTTGGGTGGCGGGCGCCGGCACAGATCCGGCCGGCGCTGGCGCGGCGGAGGCGGTGGCCATTACTGCTCCTTGCTGGTGGTGGCGAGTAGGGCATCGCCGGAGGAAGTGAGCGTCGTCCCCGACGGGAAGGGGATTGACCTGATCTGGTCCCTGGAGGCCTCGAAGGACGTGGCGAACCGGTCGAGCTGGTCGTTGAAGGCCTCGGCGTCTGCGGGCTCCCAGTCGTGCAGCATCTGGCGGAACCACTCGCCGCGCCCGGCCTTGAGGCGCTCCACCAGCTCTTTGCCCTCAGCGCTGAGCGAGACCATGAAGGCCCGGCCGTCCAGCGGGTCGGCCACCTTGTCCAACAACCCATGGGAGGCCAGCATCGTCACCTGCCGGCTCACCGTGGAGACATCCGAGTGGATGCAGTCGGCCAGCAGGGAGACGCGCCGCGGCTCCTCGGCGAGGTTGAGCAGGATCGGGTAGGACGCGGCCTCGACTCCCGGGTGCAGCTTGGGGGCGTGCTGGCGCATGGACTGGAACAGCTTCATGACGCGGACCAGCTCGGTGCTGAGCCGGGTTGCGGTCTCCAGGCTGATCGCCATGGTGTCTCCAGAGTCGACGAGAACTTGCTTGGCACATACAAATATCACAAACAACTTGTATGGCGCAACCAAGTGTTCTGGGGGGCGGCGGCTGGGCGGGCCGGTCAGTAGGTGACGACGAGAGCTTCCAGGACGCGACGCGCGATCGCCTCGTCACCGACCACGTTGTATGCCGTGTCGCTCACCGAGCGCCGGCCGGCGGCCCGACGGGTGAGGGCTTCGGTGGACAGGCTGATGGTGGTCGGCCAGTCCGGCGCTCGATCGGAGGTCTGTGCATGCTCGCCGGGGACATACCAGCTGGCGGCGTAGTCCGCGTCTCCGACGAACATCGCGTGGCCGCGGAGCCGACCCTGCCCGTCCATCTCGACCCGGACGCCCTGGCGGGCCACGACCGGTCCGGTGACGTCGATGACAACCTCATGCTCCGGTTCGAGGGCGGCGCCCTTGGCGATCAGCCTGGGCAGCTGGAGGATGACCGAGTTGACGAAGACCGCCGCCGCCGGGGAGTCGAGGTTGCCAGGGCGGCCGAGCGCGGACCGGATGTCCTGCTCGTGCACCCAGACGTCGAACGTGCGCATCAGGACCACGGTCGCTGCCTCATCCGGACCGAAAGGCCCGGCGATGATGGTCGAGTCCGTCAGCCCGGGACTGTGAAGCGTCGAGAGTCGTTGTGCCAGAACGTTTTCGAGTTCGGCGACGACGTCCGCACCGGTGCGTCCGCGACGCACCTCGACGGCATACTCGACGCGCTTGCCGAGGTCGTTCCTGATGTGCTCGTACGGTGGCATCTCGACCCGCGGGTCCTTGTGCCCCTCGAGCCAGGCCTCCACGCCGACGACATGGGATATCTGGTCGTGCACCGTCCATCCGGGGCAATCGGTGGGCTGCGCGAGGTCCTCATCGGTGCAGCTGCGCCCGAGGTCGATCACGGCCGAAGTGGTGTGGGCGAAGGCCGCGACGAGTTCCCGCAGACCCTGGGGCGCTGCCGGATGCATACGCATGGGGCCACCATACTTACGCTGGTGGCATGACCACGGCGCACGGGGCGGCTTCGCAGACCGCGAAGCTGCCCCTGATCCTTGCGGCCGTTGCCGTCCTCGCCGTGGTCGTCCCGGCCGGTCTGCTCGGCGGCGCCTTCGCTGGGCCGGTCGCCGGGCTGCCGGATGCCGGCGCGATCGTGCGGTGGGGACTGCCGATCGTGCGGGCCATCCACGACGTCGCGGCCGCGAGCACGGTGGGCCTGCTCGTGGTGGCCGCGACGATCATCCCCGAGGCGCGCAGCACCTACCGCAGGGTCACCGCGGCCCGTTACGCCTGCGCCTCGGGTGTTGTCTGGGTGGTGGCCGGGCTCGTCGGACTGGTCTTCTCGTTCGCCAGCACCTCGGGCACCAGCCTCACCGATCCCATGTTCGGCGCCCAGCTCCAGACGTTCGTCCTCCAGCTCGAGTTCCTGCGCGTCGCCGCGATCAGCTCCGCGATGGCCCTGGCGGTGACGATCGGTGCCGCGGTCGTCCGGCGTCGTTCGGGCATGGTCGCGCTCGCCGTGCTCAGCGTCCTGGCGATCCTTCCGCTCTCCCTGGCTGGTCACGCCGCCGGCTCCGCCAGCCACGACACGGCCGTCAACTCTCTTGCCCTGCACCTGGTCTCGGCGCTCGTGTGGGTCGGAGGCCTGCTCGCGTTGGCGATGCTGCGCCCCCTGCTCGGCACCGCGCTGGCGATCAGTGTCCAGCGGTACTCCACCCTCGCCGGGTGGTGCTTCGCCGGCGTCGCGGTGTCCGGGGCGGCCAACGCCTGGATCCGGGTCGGCTCGGTCGGCAACCTGGCGTCGAGCTATGGCGCGCTGGTGATCCTCAAGGTCGTCGCGCTGGTAGCCCTCGGCGTGGCGGGGTGGCAGCAGCGCTCACGCGTGGTCAACCGGATCGCCGCGGATCCGCTCGCTGAACGTCTCTTCGGGCAGCTGGCCCTTATCGAGCTGGTCGTCATGAGCGCCGCCTTCGCCTTGGGGACCGCGCTTTCACACAGCGCGCCGCCGGTTCCGGACACGCCCGTTGTCAGCCCGGACCCGGCATACGCCCTGACCGGCTATCCCGCTCCCGCGGGCCCGCTCTCGGGCAGCGACTGGTTCACCATCTGGCGCATGGACTGGCTGTGGTTGGGGGTGTCGGTGCTCGCTGTGGCCCTCTATCTCCTCGGCGTCCGGCGGATGCGGGCTCGCGGTGACTCATGGCCGGTGCTGCGAACCATCGGCTGGGTCCTGGGCTGGGCGATCTTCGTGTGGGCCACCTGCGGGGCGCCGGGTGTCTACGGAAGCGTCCTGTTCTCGGTTCACATGCTCATGCACATGACGGTCTCGATGGGGGCGCCGATCCTCATGGTGCTCGGCGCTCCTGTCACCCTCGCCCTACGCACGCTGACACCACGGCGGGACAACACCCTTGGCCCTCGCGAGCTGTTGCTCGGCCTGGTCCACTCCAGATACCTTGCGGTGCTTGGCAATCCGATCGTCGCTGCAGCCATCTTCTTGGGCAGCCTGGTCGCGTTCTACTTCTCGCCCTTGTTCGAGCTGGCGCTGCGGACGCACACCGGCCACGTCCTGATGACCACACATTTCCTGTTGGCCGGATACCTCTTCGTGTGGGTGCTCGTGGGCATCGACCCCGGGCCCAGGCGATGGCCGCCCTCGCTGCGCCTGGTCATCCTCTTCGCCACCATCTCGTTCCACGCGTTCTTCGGCGTGGCCCTGACGACCGGTACCGCGTTGTTGGCGCCTGCTTTCTACCAGGGCCTGCACCTGCCGTGGACCGTGGATCTGCTTGCGGACCAACGCAACGGGGGTGCCGTCGCCTGGGGCATCGGTGAGTTCCCCACGCTGATCCTGGCCTTGTTGGTCACTCTGGCGTGGGTGCGTTCCGATGCTGCCGAGACCACGCGGCTGGACCGTCAGGCCGATCGCGACGACGACGCGGAGCTGAAGGCCTACAACGCCCATCTGGCCGCGTTATCGGGGCGGTCGGGCACGACTGAGCCCAGCTCATCTACGTCGGGAGACTGACATGCGCATCGCCGTGATCCAGCTGGGGTATGACGACCAGGAGCCTGTCGCCGACAGGGTCACCCGGGCGGCCGAGATCGTTCGAGCCCAGGCGGGGCACGACCTCGTCGTGCTGCCGGAGCTGTGGGCCCCTGGTGGGTTCTCCTACCAGCAGTGGGAAGAGCGCGCCGAGCCCGTTGATGGCGCGGTGGCTTCGGCGATGTCCGCCGCCGCCCGGGACGCCGGTGTCATGTTGCACGCGGGGTCGATTGTCGAGCGTCCGGCCGATGGTGCGCGCGGACCCGAGGGCAAGGAGCTGTGGAACACCTCCTTGGTCTTCGCCGCCGACGGGTCCTTGGCGGCCACCTATCGCAAGATTCACCGGTTCGGTTTCGGTCGGGGCGAGCCGGTGCTGATGGAGGCCGGGGACGCCCTCTCGCTGGTCGATGTGCCTGACTCCTCGCCGTCTGCCCAAGCTGCTCGTGCTGGGCTGTCGACGTGCTACGACCTGCGGTTCCCCGAGCTGTATCGGGCCCAGCTTGACGCTGGCGCAACGCTTTTCGTCATACCGGCGGCGTGGCCTGCGGCTCGGGTGCGGCACTGGACAGTGCTTGCGCACGCCCGTGCGATCGAGAACCAGTGCGTCGTGGTGGCCTGCAACACGGCGGGCACCCACGCGGGTGTGGAGATGGGCGGACACAGCCAGGTCGTGCTGCCGACCGGGGATGTGGCGTCCATCGCCGGGAGCCACGAGCAGGTGCTCAGCGTCGAGGTGGACATGAGCGTGGTCAGTGACTACCGCACCAGCTTCCCGGTCCTGCGCGATCGCAGGCTGCCGCTGGGGTCCTGACTGGTCACATGGCGCAGGTCCGTCATTGATCGAGCACCTGCGATGCTGCGCTATCAGTGACGCGCCTGCGCTATGTCGGATAGTCCCACCTATCTAGAACGCATCCTCGGACACGTCCATGAGGGAGTTGTCCGTGGCTTCGGCGATCTGGCGTTCGGCGGCGATCTTGGGCAGGATCGTGCGGGCGAAGAATGACGCCGCGGCGATCTTGCCCTCGTAGAACCTCTGGTCCTTGACCGATGCTGTGCCCGCGGCGAGGGCAGCCTTGGCGACCTCGGCCTGGCGCAGCAGCAGCCACCCCACGACCAGGTCGCCGGCGCAGAGCAGAAGACGAGAGGTGTTCTGACCGACCTTGTACAAGTTGGTCGCATCGCCGCCCTTGCTCGGGTCTGACCTCATCAGCTCGCCGACCATGAAGCCGAGGATGCCCTGGACGTCGTCGAGGCCCTTGCCGAGCAGCTCGCGCTCGGTGCGAAGGAAGTCCGAGCCGTCGTCGGCCTTGGCGAAGTCCTTGACCTGCGTGGCGATGTGGCCCAGCGCAACCCCCTTGTCGCGAATGATCTTGCGGAAGAAGAAGTCCAGGCCCTGGATGGCGGTGGTGCCTTCGTAGAGCGTGTCGATCTTGGCGTCCCGGACGTACTGCTCGATCGGGTAGTCCTGTAGGAAGCCGGACCCGCCGAGGGTCTGCAGCGACTCGGTTCCGAGCAGCACCCAGGCGCGCTCGGAGCCGACACCCTTGACGATCGGCAGCAGCAGGTCGTTGACCCGGTTGGCCATCGCGGCGGGAGAGCCCTTCTCGAGCTCATCGGAGCCGGTAGTCAACTGCACTTGGTCGATGACGTCCTGCTGGGAGGCGGTGTAGATGACAAGGGAACGCAGGCCTTCGGCATACGCCTTCTGTAACATCAGGGAGCGGCGCACGTCAGGGTGGTGGGTGATGGTGACTCGTGGTGCGACCTTGTCCGTCATCTGGGTCAGGTCGGCACCCTGCACGCGCTCCTTGGCGTATGCCAGCGCGTTGAGATAGCCGGTCGACAGCGTGGCAATAGCCTTGGTGCCAACCATCATTCGGGCGAACTCGATGATGCGGAACATCTGCGCGATGCCGTCGTGGACGTCACCGACCAGGGTGCCCACCGCGGGCTCCCTGTCGCCGAACGTGATCTCGCAGGTGGTGGAGACCTTGAGCCCCATCTTGTGCTCGATGTTCGTGACGTAGGCGCCGTTGCGCTCGCCGAGCTCGCCGGTCTCGAGGTCGACGTGGAACTTGGGCACGACGAACAGCGACAAGCCCTTGGTGCCTGGCCCGGCGCCCTCGGGGCGCGCGAGGACCAGGTGCACGACGTTGTCGAAGAAGTCAGCCTCGCCCGAGGTGATGAAACGCTTGACCCCGGTGATGTGCCAGGTGCCGTCGGCCTGCTGAACGGCCTTGGTGCGGCCTGCACCCACATCGGAGCCCGCGTCGGGCTCGGTGAGCACCATGGTGCCGCCCCATTTGTTGTCGACCATATGACGCGCCAGCTTCTTCTGGTCGTCGGTGCCGAGGCCGTAGAGCACCTTGGAGAAGGCGAAGCCGGCGGAGTACAGGTGAACGGCGGGGTTCGAGCCCAGGACGAGCTCGGCGACGGCCCAGCGCAGCGACGGTGGGATGACAGTGCCACCGAGCTCCGCGGGGACATCGAGACGCCACCACTCGGCGTCGAGGTAGGCCCTGTATGACTTGGTGAACGACTCCGGGATGGTGACCGAGTTGGTGGCGGGGTCGAACACCGGCGGGTTGCGGTCGGAGTCGAGCAGGCTCTCGGCGAGCTCGTTCTCGGCAAGGCGACCGACCTCGTGCAGGATCTCGCGGGCGGTGTCCTGGTCGACCTCGGAGTAGGGACCGCGGCCCAGGATCTCCTGACGGTTGAAGACCTCGAACAGGTTGAACTCGAGATCGCGCAGGTTGCTCTTGTAGTGGCCCATCGGGCTCCTCCGTGCTCAGGTTTGGACCGCTCGCCGGCCGCTCTTACCCGCCGTTACCGGTCAGTAACATCCATGATGCTACTGGCAGGTAACAAAGTGCAAGTATGTTGGGCGCGGGCCTCCCTGCTCAGGTGAAGATGCTGGCGATGTCACTGAGGCGTGAGGGAACGAGGCTGAACCAAGCCCAGGAGCCGCGGCGTTCGCGGGTGAGCAGTCCGGCGTCGGTGAGCACCTTGAGGTGGTGGCTCACGGTGGGCTGCGACAGCTGGACCGCAACGGTCAGGTCACAGACGCAGGCCTCGTGGGCTGCAGCGGCCCGGATGATGCTCAGCAGCTGCAGTCGCACCGGGTCGGCCACGGCCTTGAGCACGATGCTGAGCTCATCGGCGTCCTTGCGGGGCAGCACGGAGTCCAGCGCCCCGCCACAACACGCGCTCATCTGTAGCGTGGCCATTGTCAAGGTCTTCGCCATCATTACCTTCCTGGATCGACGTTGATCGATATTGACATACATCGATGTAGATGCAAGGCTCTCTGACATAGACAGTAATCGATACGGAGGGCGTCATGTCACCGGCAATGAGCAGTGAGCTGGACGCCACCTGTTGCTGCGCGATGCCGTCGTGAGCACGCCCAACCGATCCCGCGCCGTCGCGGCCAAGGTGCACGACCCGGTCGCGGCCAAGCTCTCGACTCTGAACCGGTTCCTCCCGGTCTGGATCGGGCTGGCCATGGTTGCCGGCCTTCTGCTGGGCCGGCTCGTGCCCGGGGTGAACAGCGCGCTGGAGTCCGTTGAGGTCGATGGCGTCTCGTTGCCGATCGCGATCGGGCTGCTGATCATGATGTACCCGGTCCTGGCCAAGGTTCGCTACGACCGACTCGAGTCGGTGACCGGCGACAAGAGGCTGCTGGTCAGCTCGTTGCTGCTGAACTGGGTCCTGGGGCCGGCGCTGATGTTCGCCCTGGCCTGGATCTTCCTGTCCGACCTGCCCACCTATCGCACCGGGCTGATCATCGTTGGCCTGGCCCGGTGCATCGCCATGGTGATCATCTGGAACGACCTTGCCTGCGGAGACCGCGAGGCCGCGGCAGTGCTCGTCGCCATCAACTCCATCTTCCAGGTCGTGGCGTTCGCCCTGCTCGGCTGGTTCTACCTGTCCGTCCTGCCCGGGTGGCTGGGGCTGCAGCAGGCGAGCATCCAGGCCTCGACCTGGGACATCGCCCGCTCGGTCCTGATCTTCCTGGGCATCCCGCTGCTGGCGGGGTTCGCCTCCCGCCGGATCGGCGAGCAGGCCAAGGGACGTGACTGGTACGAGAGTACGTACCTGCCGCGGATCGGCCCGTGGGCGCTGTACGGCTTGCTGTTCACGATCGTGGTCCTCTTCGCGCTCCAGGGGGACGCGATCACCTCCCGACCGTGGGACGTGGCACGCATCGCGCTGCCGCTGCTGGCCTACTTCGCGATCATGTGGGGCGGCGCCTTCTCCCTTGGCTCAGCAATCGGCCTGGGTTATGGGCGGACCACGACGCTTGCGTTCACGGCCGCCGGCAACAACTTCGAGCTGGCCATCGCCGTGGCCATCGCGACCTTCGGAGCCACCTCCGGTCAGGCCCTGGCGGGAGTCGTTGGCCCCTTGATCGAGGTGCCGGTGCTCGTCGCCCTGGTGTACGTCAGCCTCGCCCTGCGCAAGCGGTTCACCCCGACAGCTCCCTGACCTCAACGAACCACTCCACCAGGAAGGTCTTCCGCTCGTGTCCGACAAGCCCAGCGTCCTGTTCGTGTGTGTGCACAACGCAGGCCGCTCCCAGATGGCCGCCGGCTTCCTGACCTACCTCAGCGGCGGGAAGGTCGAGGTCCGCTCCGCTGGGAGCCTGCCCGGCGACCAGGTGAACCCCTCCGCGGTGGCCGTGATGGCCGAAGTGGGTATCGACATCTCGGGGCAGACCCCGAAGGTCCTGACCACGGACGCCCTGCAGGCCTCCGACGTGGTGATCACGATGGGCTGCGGCGACGCCTGCCCGATCTTCCCCGGCAAGCGCTACCTCGACTGGGACCTGGAGGACCCCGCAGGCCAGGGCGTCGAGGCGGTCCGGCCCATCCGCGACGAGATCAAAGCCCGGGTGCAGGCACTGCTGGCCGAGCTGCTGCCCGGTGAGAGCCTTGCAACAGCAGCCAAGCACCAACCACCACCCGCAACACCGAGGAGACGAGTCATGAGCGCAGCTGAAGACGTCCGGGAGATAGTCCGCCGGCGGTACGCCGAGGCCACGACGCGCTCTGCGGCCGGGGACCGAGAGCAGGCTCGAGCGGTCGAATCCTCGTGCTGCGGTGCGGCACAGGTGACCACGACCGACGAGCAGGACCGCGCGGTCGAGACCTCGTGCTGCGGCTCGGCACAGGTGACCACGACCGATGATCAGGGCCGGGTTGTGTTCGGCGCCGAGCTCTACGGTCCCGACGCGGCAGAGGGCGCTCCCGATGCGGCACTGGCGGCCTCGCTCGGCTGCGGCGTGCCGACCGCCGTCGCGGACCTGCACCCCGGGGAGGTGGTCCTTGATCTGGGCTCCGGCGCCGGCGCCGACGTCCTTATCTCCGCCCGCCGGGTGGCCCCGGGTGGGCGCGCCATCGGGTTGGACATGACCGTGGAGATGCTCGAGCTGGCCCGACTTAACGCCGCTGAGGCCGGGGTGGACAACGTCGAGTTCCTGCAGGGCTACCTCGAGGACATCCCACTGCCCGACGATAGTGTCGACGTGGTGATCTCCAACTGCGTCCTCAACCTGGCTGCAGACAAGAACGTGGTGCTCGCCGAAGCCGCCCGGGTGCTACGCCCCGGTGGGCGTCTGGCTTTCTCCGACGTCATCGCCGACGAGGACATGGACGAGACCACCAAGGCCGACATGGCCGCGTGGACCGGGTGCATCGCCGGTGCCCTCACCCACGCCGAGTTCACCGCCGCGCTCACCCGCGCGGGGTTCACCGACATCGAGATCCGACCCACCCACCGGGTGCATACCCACGCTCAGGCCGCGATCGTCCGCGCTTCCCACTGACCCCGAGAGGACGGCAGATGCCGATCCCACCCCTGCCTGACGACGTCGCCGCGCTGGTCGCCCAGCCCAACCCTGCGGTGATCACCTCCAACCGCCCCGACGGCCAGCCGGTTTCGGTGGCGACCTGGTACCTGATCGAGGACGACGGTCGGATCCTGGTCAACATGGACGAGAGCCGCAGGCGCCTGGCCTACCTGCGCGAGGACCCACGGGTCAGCCTGACCGTGCTTGCCGCCGACGACTGGTACACCCACGTGAGCATGCAAGGCCGTGTCGTGGCGCTGGCCGACGATCCCGATCTGGTCGACATCGACCGGCTCTCGAACCACTACGGCGCCGGCGCCTACAGCAACCGGACCAACAAGAGGGTCAGTGCCCGGATCGAGATCGAGCGCTGGCACGGCTGGGGCGCGGCCAAGAACCAGAGCTGACGAGAAGGCTCGACGCGGGGGCCAGCGGATGAAGAGGGACTTCCCCTCATGTAAGGTGAGGCTTACCTTACTAATGAGATGCGGGACGTGGAATGCTCTTGAACAGGCGAGTGGCCTGTGCTGCCGGACTGGTCGCTCTGACGCTCGGTGTCGCGGCATGCGGCACCTCGAGCAGCTCGACCGGGGCAGGGAGATCGGCGGGCGAGAAGGCGACGCTGACGCTCTACAACGCTCAGCACGAGGACCTCATGGCGCGCATGGTCGCCGACTTCACCAAGTCGAGCGGCATCGAGGTCAACATGCGCAACGGTGAGGACTTCGAGCTCGGCAACCAGCTCGTCCAGGAGGGCGCCCTCTCACCGGCAGACGTCTTCGTGACCGAGAACTCCCCCGCGATGACCCTGGTCGACAGCAAGGGCCTGTTCGCCAAGGTGGACGACGCCACGTTGGCCCAGGTCCCGAAGCAGTTCGTGCCGACCGACAAGGGCTGGGTGGGATTCGCCGCTCGCTCGACCGTGTTCGCCTACAACCCGGCACACCTCAAAGCGGCCGACCTTCCGGCCTCGATCATGGATCTGGCCCAGCCGCAGTGGAAGGGCAAGGTCGGGATCTCCGCGGCCGGCGCCGACTTCCAGGCCATCGCCAGTGCCGTGCTCTCGCTCAAGGGTGAGACCGCCACCGTTGCCTGGCTCAAGGGTCTGAAGGACAACGCGAGGCTCTACCAGGGCAACGGCGCCATCATGAAGGCCGTCAACGGGGGCGAGATCCAGAGCGGCGTGATCTACCACTACTACTGGTACAAGGACCAGGCGGAGTCCGGTGCCAACAGCAACAACGTGAAGCTGCTCTACTTCGGCAGGCAGGACGCCGGCGCGTTCCTGAGCGTCTCCGGTGCCGGCGTGATCAAGTCCAGCAAGCACCAGGGCGAGGCCCAGCAGCTGGTCAGGTACCTCAACGGTGCGGCCGGCCAGAAGGTCCTCGCCGACAGCGCGGCCCTGGAGTACCCGATCGGCAACGGTGCCCCGGCCAACAAAGCGCTCAAGCCGATGAGTGAGCTCAGTCCGCCGGCCGTCGACCTGGCCACGCTCAACGGCCCCAAGGTCGTCGAGCTGATGCAGCAGGCAGGCCTGCTCTGACTCAGCTCACGTCACTTCTGGCGGCAGGCGCGGGCCGGTCGAGGAGGACCTATCCCCGCCTGTTGTTGGTGCTGTCCGTGCTGGTCGCGCTGGTCGCGCTGATCCCGTTGTTCTTCGTCCTCGGTTACGTCGTCTCGAGCGGCTGGGACCAGACTGTCGCCCTCATCTGGCGTCCGCGCGTCGGCGAGCTGCTAAGCCACACGGGCGTGCTCGTCGCCGGCTGCGTCGCGCTGTCGGCCGTCCTGGGCACGGGGACGGCGTGGTTGGTCGAGCGCACCACGTTGCCAGGACGGCGGGTCTGGAACGTCCTGCTGGTGGCCCCACTGGCCGTGCCGGCCTTCGTCAACAGCTTCGGCTGGGTCTCCCTGACGGCCAGGGTCGAGGGGTATGCCGGTGCCCTCATGATCGTCAGCCTGTCCTACTACCCCCTTGTCTACCTCCCGGTCTCGGCGATGCTGCGCGGTCTGGACCCCGCCCTGGAGGAGACGGCTGCGGCCCTGGGCTACGGTCCGTGGCGCACCTTCGGCCGCGTCGTCCTGCCCCAGCTGCGCCCCGCCCTGCTCGGTGGGTCGCTGATCGTGGCGCTGCACATTCTTGCCGAGTTCGGTGCCCTGCAGATGCTGCGATTCCCGACCCTCACCACAGCCATCTACGACCAGTACCGCTCGTCCTTCAACGGGCCGGCAGCGAACATGCTGGCCGGCGTACTGCTGCTCTCCTGCCTCCTGCTGCTCACCCTCGAGCTGCGGCTGCGCGGCCATCACCACTACTCCCGCCTGGGCGGGGGCAGTGCCCGAACCATCCCTCGTCGGCGCCTGGGTCGTGCGGCGGTTCCCTCCCTGGTCGCTGTCGGCGCCCTCACGACGCTCGCCCTCGGCGTACCCCTGGGCAGCCTGTTGTTCTGGCTGGTCACCGGCTCATCCACGGCCTTCCCCGTCGGCGACCTGGTGGCGACGGCCGCGACCTCGCTCGGCCTCGGTCTGGGGGGCGCGATCCTGACGATGGCCCTTGCTTTCCCGATCGCCTGGCTGTGTGTCCGGCGGCGGGGACGCCTGACCATCCTGCTGGAGCGCAGCACGTACTTCGGCAACGCGGTCCCCGGGATCGTGGTGGCTCTCGCGCTGGTCACCGTGGCCATCCGGTTCGCCCAGCCGGTCTACCAGACCAGCGTGCTGCTGGTGTTCGCCTACGCGATCATGTTCCTGCCGCGGGCCATGGTCAGTGTCCGCGCCGCCCTGGACCAGGCCCCGCCGGTGCTCGATGACGTCGCGCACGCCCTCGGCTGCGGTCCACTGGAGACGCTGCGACGGGTGACCCTGCCGTTGATCGCGCCCGGGCTCGGTGCCGGTGCGGCGCTGGTCTTCCTCGCAGTCGTGACCGAGCTGACGGCCACCCTGTTGCTGGCGCCGATCGGCACCCGGACGCTGGCGACGCAGTTCTGGAGCAACACCAGCAGCATTGCCTACGGAGCAGCCGCGCCGTATGCCGCGCTCATGGTCATCCTGTCCGCGCCGGTGACCCTGTTGCTCACGACTGACCGCTGGAGGTCGATGTCCGCATGACTGCTGTGACCGTACGCAACCTGACCAAGGCCTTCGGGTCCTCTGAGGTTCTTCGAGGCATCGACCTCATGGTGCCCGAAGAGGGCGTGACCGCGATCCTCGGCCCGTCCGGTTGCGGAAAGACCACGTTGCTGCGCCTCATCGCCGGCTTCGACGCGCCGGACTCGGGAGAGATCCTCCTCGGCGAGCAGCTGGTCTGCGGGAACGGCCGGTTCGTCGCCCCCCAGCACCGTCGCGTCGGCTATGTACCGCAAGAGGGTGCGCTGTTCCCGCACCTCGACGTCGGCGACAACATCACCTTCGGCCTGTTGGGTCGCGCGCGTCGTGGTGGTCATCGGGTCGAGGAGCTGCTGGCGCTGGTGGGGCTCGACTCTGTTGTGCGGCAACGCTTCCCGCATCAGCTGTCCGGTGGTCAGCAACAACGCGTGGCCTTGGCCCGGGCGTTGGCACCCGGGCCCTCACTGATCCTTCTGGACGAGCCCTTCTCCTCGCTGGACGCTGGGCTGCGCGAAGGCACCGGGCGTGCGGTCGTTGCGGCGCTGAAGGCCACGCACACCACTGCGGTGCTGGTCACGCACGACCAGTCCGAGGCCCTGTCGCTGGCCGACCAGGTGGCCGTGATGCGCGACGGGACCCTCGCGCAGGTGGGCACACCGCACGAGGTGTATCGCGCGCCCGCCGACCTCGGGGTCGCCGAGTTCGTAGGTGCGGCAGTCGTGGTCGATGCCGACGTCGTCGATGGATCGGCATCCTCCGACCTTGGCCGGCTGCACGTCACGGCGGGCTACGACGGCGGCCGAGCGCGCCTGTTGGTGCGTCCCGAGCAGATCGAGCTGGGCGGCTCCTCGCCGGCGGGCGTCGAGGCGCGGGTGGTCGAGGTCAGCTACTTCGGACATGACGCGGCTGTGCATCTTCAGGTCCTGGCGTCGGGCCGGCTGCTGACCGCACGGGTATCCGGGAGGTCGGTGCCGGTGCCCGACACGTTGGTCCAGGTGAGCGTGACGGGACAGGTCGCGGCATACAGCCCTGAGGTCTGAGGTCGCGCTGTGCCGTCCGGGGTCACGGACCGACGGACCATGCCCGAGGTGTCAGACCTTCTTGGGTGGTAGGTAGGTGCCGCGTCGGTGGGCCTCTTCGGTGAGGTGACACCCGGTGCTCCCGCCGAGGATCGTGTTGGCACCAGTGCCGAACAGCAGGTGGCCGGAGTACATGTCCCTGAACGAGACCTCGTGATCGCTTGGACCGCTGACGATCACCGTCGGCGCCCCGAACCCGTGTTGCCCGGCCACCTCGGTCACGATCGCGACCGCCTGGTCCCACTTGGCGTCCGGGAGGTTCCCCGGTGACATCCCGGCGTCGTAGGTGCGCTGTTCGCCGTCATCGAGGTGCGAGAGATCCTCGGCGCACGCAGACGAGCTGATCGGCTCGTCATCGGGAACCCACTCGGCCACGCCCACCTCGGCAATCAGGCGTGCGCGGATGGTCTGGTACATCGACTGGTAGTCGGCCTCGACCTGGGTGATGTTCGGGCGCTTCATGAACGCGTCGAAGGCATCCTTCATGGTGTCATTCTCCCTTGCTGCGCTGCTGCATCCGGCAGCCATGGCGAATAGCGCGATGCCGGCAACAGCTCTGGAGACCCTGGAAACCGTGCTCATCGGTACGTCCCCGGAAGTGGCCACGAGAGGACATCCCCGATGCCTTCACCGCGGTCGAAGACACGTCGATCCGGCACGCCAGCCACGACGACCGACATGTTGTACTGACTGGTGCTCTCATCGACCAGGTACGAGGTGTGGCCCGTGACTTCCGTGAAGTGCCGGATCTCGCCGGTGTTCGGGTCCACGACGGTCGACTCCTTTGCCGAAGCGTGCTCGACCCCGTCCATGTGTGACGGGTCGATGCCAAAGCGCCCGAGGTCGCCCACGGGGTCCCACCGAGCCTCGATGTAGTAGGTATGGCCCTTGGGCACCAACAGGTCGTCGAGGTGACTCGTGCCCACACCCGGAGAGCCGAAGAACACGACGTCGTCCACTCCGGTGTTCTGGCGCAGAGCCAGGCCGGCCGTGGTCGTGCCATAGGAGTGGCCGAGCAGGCTCAGGTGGGCGTCGTGGTCGCGGGCGGCGCCGATCCCCTGGAGGAAGGGGACCAGCTGCGTGGCGCCGGCCTTCGCCGCGTGGTCGTCGGCAACCGAGTTGTCGCCGATGAGGTCCCAGCCCAGCTGCGGAGTCTGGTAGCCGATCCACGTCACCGTCGCCGTCGTCAAGTCCTCGCTCGGATGGACGCGTTTGTCCTCCAGCTCGGCCCTGCGCTGAAGCTGATCCATGTTGGTGTCGTAGCCCTTCATGCTGTCGGTGACATTGGTGCCCATCCCCGGGACGAACACGGCCACGTTGTCCGCACTGTCGACGTTGCCGCGCGCGATGGCTGCTTGCGCCCGTTCCTGTGACATGTCCAGGAGGAGGAGCTGTCGCTGACCGGTTCTGGCGAGTGTCTGGTCGATCGCGTTGAGAGAAGCCAGCTTGTCCTGGACGTGCTCCAGCGCTTGGACGTCGTTGAATGCGCCCTCGAAGCGGTGAGCAGCCAGGTCGGCCTCGAGGCGCCGTCTCTCGGCCACGAGGCGAGCCCGGTTGACGCTCAGCAGAGCCCGGTTGGCCTGATCCCTGGCCGTGAAGGGGACCCCGTCGCGGTTGCCGATCCAGTCAGGGTGTTCCTTGATCACCCGCCCTTGCTGCAGCGCGCTCAGCGACCTCCACCAGCTGGCGTTGTCGGTCGGAGACCCGCGCATCGGCGGTCTCGTCGGTGTGTTGTCACCAGGACCGGGAAGCAAGGGGATCCCGAGCGCGGCGCTCGGTGCGATCCTGGTGGGGAGGGAACCCCACCCGTCGCGGTCGTTGCTGCTGGCCTCCCGCTGTGCGGTCGACTGTGCTCGCAGCTCGGCGGCGCACGTGTCCAAGGACGTGGACGCGCTGGCCAGCTGTGGTGACGTCTCCTGTTCCCACTGTTGGGTCAGGTGCCACAGGTCCAGCCCGGTCCAGCCGCCCTGCAGCTCGGCGACCGCGCGCTGGGCCTGGGTGCGGATGTCCTGCATTCTTCGGGCGTCGACGCGCAGCGACTCGGCGATACGGTCCAGCGTGTCGGTGTTCGCGCCCAGCAGCTCGGTCATGACCCCCCTTGGTCCTGGGTGTTCCCTTTCGCCAAGACGCTAGTTGTTGGGGGTCTTTCGGCACATGGGGAGAACTACCCGTCGGGCGGCGTGGTCGGATGTGCGGTCAAACGGGCAAACCTCACAAGCTCAACTTTGCTGGCGTACCGGCCCTTGACGGCGGGCCCGTCATCGGAGCCGCAGTCGATCGTCCAGATCCCTCCGGTGAGGGTGACGACGCACGCGGTGTTGCCGATGAGCTCAACCGACGTCGGGGCTGACGAGGGTCACGAGCACATAGGCCCCGTGGGCTCCACCTTCTCAACATCCCGATGTTCCGTGTAGGTAAGCGACTCCCAGGAGACTGGTGAGGACGCAGAACAAAGGGAGATGCCACCGAGCTCGTGGAATGGTCGGAGCAGCAATGGAAGTCAGTTCCGGATCGGGTAGTTCTGTTGCGAGCTGTCGACCGGGCGCATGCCGATTCGCCTGCCGGTACTGATCAAGAAGAGCAAGCTTTGTGCCAAGATCGCGGCCCGGTTATTCGGCGGCGTCGGCTGAGTACTGCTCACGACGAGTCGGATGAGTGCGACTTGGTTGCTCGGCGGTCTGACCGGGACGGACGGCGCGAGCCAGCGGCGGCGCCGGATCGGGCGGCGCCCGAGAACGCGGCGGACACTCCGATCATGAAGCCGAAGTTGTACCAGTTGCCGTTGTTGTGCACGTCGTAGATGTTCACGTTGTGGTTGAACAGCGAGACCAGGAACGTGACTGGGCTGATTGCGCCCTGCCACAGACCCAGCCAGAAGCCCGCGATGTGCGCAGCGTTGACGTGTGCCACGTTGTTCGGGCCCGCGGCGCACGCGGCCAAGAGGAGGGCGCACGCAGCCAGCAACCCAGCGAACGTCATTCGCGACTTCGACATCAGCTCTCCTTCCGTGTTCATTCCGCTCTGAGCCTTGCGGATCTGATCCATCATGAATAGGGACGAAGGTCACGACGACCCGACTTTGCGTTTCTCGAACTGGCGGTGTGGGGCGCGTCGATACCTGGCTTCACGCGGCCACAAAAGGAGGAGCGGCACACGAGGTCCGTGAGCCAGCTGCACCCCGTGGGCGGGGTGCTGGAGTCGTGCATAGATCGTGGGGAGGGGGTGCGGGGGTGCGGCGAAGGACGATGGTGTCACTCGAGGGCCGAGGACGGCAGCCGTTGGGGGATGTCCGTGAGCTCGTCGGTGGCGTTCCGGGTGTTGAGCCAGTGGTCGAGCTCGGCGGCGGGGACGGGCCGGGACATGTAGTAGCCCTGGGCCTGGTCGCAGCCCAGGCGGGTGAGCTCGGTGTAGGCGAACTGGGTCTCGACGCCTTCGGCGACCAGGCGCAGGTCGAGGCTGTGGGCCAAGGAGATGGTGGAGGCGACCAGGGCGGCGGCGCGGGGGTCGTCGATCATGGGAAGGATGAGGGACCGGTCGAGCTTGAGCTCGTCGATGGGCAGGTCGCGCAGGTAGGACAGCGAGTTGTACCCGGTGCCGAAGTCGTCCACGCAGATCTGGATGCCGTGGCGGCGCAGCCGGGTCAAGATGCTCTTGGCCCGGTCGCGGTCGGCTATCAGGAAGTCCTCGGTGATCTCCAGCTGCAGGGCGCCCGGCGGGAGGTTGCGGGCGGCGAGCATGACGGCGACCTGCTCAGGCAGGTCGGTGTCGGCCAGGGAGCTGGCCGAGAGGTTGACCGCGATGGTCAGCTGCCGGCCGGCGGCGCGCCACAGCGCGGCCTGGTCCAGGGCGATCGCCAGCACGACCAGGGTCATGGCGTGCATCAGCCCGGCTTCTTCGATCAGGTCCAGGAAGGCGTCGGGGTGGAGCAGACCGCGGGTGGGGTGGTTCCAGCGCACCAGCCCCTCGACGCTGTGGACTTCGCCGGTGCCCAGGTCAATCTTGGGCTGGTAGTGCACGACGAGCTGGTTGCTGGTCAGTGCGGTCCTCAGCTCTTCGACCGTGCGAAGCCGGGTCGTGATGTCAGCGTCGTCGTCGCCTCCGTAGACGTGATGGCCGTGGCCGCCAGAAGCCTTGGCCTTGTACATGGCGACGTCGGCCTTGCGCAGCAGGGTGGTCAGGTCGGGGCCGTCGTCGGGGAACAGCGCGACGCCGATGCTGACGGCGCTGTGGACTGCGATGTCCTCCAGGTCGAAGGGGTCGGTCAGCGCCGCGCACAGCTTGACCGAGACGGCTTTAGCCTGTTCGCGGCTGGCATCGTCGAGCAGGACTGCGAACTCATCCCCACCCAGGCGCACCAGCAGGTCGCCGGCGCGCAGTTGCTCGCTCAGACGGGCACCGACCTGGACCAGCAGCAGATCACCGGCGTGATGGCCCAGGCTGTCGTTGACCTCCTTGAACCTGTCCAGGTCCAACATCAGCAGCGCCTGACGCCGATGCCCCGGGTCCAACAGGCGTGCGCGCCCCTCGGCATACAGGACCCGCCGGTTCGGCAGCCCCGTCAGCTCGTCGGTGATGGCGGACCTGCTGCGCAGGTCCGCCATCCGCGCGAGCAGCCGAAACGCCACCTGGGTTCGAACCGTTGCCGCGAGCAGCGTCACTGCCGCCAGCACCACTGCCAACATCGACAGGTGCGTTTGGCTGCTCACGACGAGCACTCCCAGTCCGGCGGCGGTGGCCGCGGTCGACACGACCAGGGCTGCCGCACCGGTCGCAGAGCGTGTCTCCGGAGTCGACCCATCAGGTTGGGCTGCACCGTCGACCCACATCGAAATCAAGGCGAGGCCGATAGCCCAACCGGCGTCCAACGGTGTTCCGACCACGTAGGCGTTGACGCTCACCTGCAGCGCGTACACCACATCCGTCCCAGTGAAGACCAACAGGCCGGCGACCAGCAGGCTCCACCGGCTGCCCATCCGCACGCCCTGCCTGGCGGCGATTCCTGCGATGGCGGCGACGAACAGCAGGTCGAACATCGGGTAGGCGACCGCCACCGCGGTGGCCAGCGACGTCGAACCCGTCACGGCAGAGGCCAGCACCGGGCTGAGCACGACCGCCAGCACTGCGGCCGCCCCGAGGGACCCGATCGCGCTGTCCAGCCAAACCGACGAGGTCATTCCCTTCGAGTGGTGGCGCACCGCCACGACCAGGGCAGCCAGCATCAACAGGTAGAACAACAAATACGACGCGTCTCCAATTGAAGGGAAGGGCAGCGACCCACCCGCGGCCACCATCACGAGGTAGTGGGTGGCTCCGGCGGCGTAGAAGGTCACTGCCGCGGTCGGGAGCAGGACGTCCCAGCGCCGGAACTCCAGAATCCGCCGATCGGCATGCGGCACTGTCCCTGAGACCCGGGAATGCACGACCATGCCGAGATCCGGTTGTGCCGTGTTTGACGGACGGTTACGGAATGGGTTCAGCCGGGTAGCGAGCTGCCTCTGCGCGTTCCGCGTCGGACAGCGTCGCCGGGTCGACCGGCTGGACGACCTCCAGACGGCGGTGCACCGGGCACCGTTGGATTCGAAGCGGACCCAGCCGAAGCGCCTTGAACGAGACCAGCGGAATCCAGACGGTCTCGAACAGGCCGCCCCTCATGCACCGGACGATGACCACAGGTCCAGCAAATGTCCAAGGTGCGAACCATGGCTTCTTGGGCCGCTGACCCGGGCCTTCGTCTGGATCCGCGGAGGCCGCCGGTAGTGCGGCAGCCTGTTCGTCAGTGAGTGCGCAGTTGACCTGTGAGGTGGTGATCCGCTCGACGTGATCTCGATCTACGAACCGCAGGCCAGCTGCGGTGGCCACCACGATGCCGTGGAAGATGTCCTCTGCCGGGACTTCGAGGACGCGTTCGACAGTTCCAAAACAGTGTCCTGACCGCGAGACGACCGGTACGCCCTTCTCGAGAGCGGAGTAGGCGATCGGGGTGCCGTCCTCGGTCACACCATGCCCCCTTTCCCATGAGCGCGGTCGTCGAAGGGCCAGCCGCGGACGTATCTGGAAGGACTCCAGATACGGCAAGACAACATGACTGAACACCTCACCGACTTCATCGAAGCGGTTGAGGCTGGCTTACGCAACGACAGCGCGCCACAGATACGTGCATCGGTCAGGTCACGGGCAAGAGGTTCGGCCGCTTGCAGGTGACGTCGTCCCCCGAGGACTGCCCGCGCACATGTTCCCAAGCCCAGGGGAGCAGGTGCGAGCCGGCCCAGGCGGCCTCGATAAGGGCGACGCGAACGCGGCTCGGCTTCGGCACAGGCGGCGGCTCCGCCCGCCAGTCCTCCACCCGATACCCGATGGCCTCGGCCAGCGCAGCGGCGATGCGACGGTGCCCTTCGCTGTTGGCGTGCAGCCGGTCGGTGTGCCACAACGCCGGATGGCTGGCGGCAGGCACCGACGCGAGGTCGACGACGATGGAGCCGTAGCGCTCACGACACTCGAAGGTGACCGAGTTCAGGAACTGCAGCCGCCTGCGCAACACGACCGCGAGCGGCGCGACGCTCGCCATGTCCGGCATCGTGAACGTGAGGACCCGAGCGCCCGTCGCGGTCAGCTCGGCGTGCATCGCGCACAGGTCATCACGCAGCGCGTCACGGTCGAGCTTGGGTCGCAGCACGTCGTTGACGCCGGCCACCACCACGGCCAGGTCAGGCGCCAGGGCCAGCGCCGGCCGCAGTTGCGTCTGGCGAACCTCGCGCGCTGTCTGCCCGCGCACCGCGAGGTTGGCATACAGCAGGCCCGGATGCATCACATCCAGGTGGGCGGCGAACCGATCAGCCCACCCGATGTAGACCCCGTCGGGGCCTGGGTCTTCAACGCCCTCAACGGTGCTGTCACCGATCGCAACGAGGCGAACGGGCATACCCGTGTTCCGCAAGATCGCGATCGAGGCCTCACAACCCACCGGGCCTGTTCCGGAAATCACACGCAGAGCCCGCGGTCTTGCGGGGCTCTCGGGCGCGCAGGTGACCCGTCCACACGCACCGATCGACTTTCGCACACCGGCCTTGGCTGCGAGAACGCAGGTGGCTCGGTGACCGCAGCTCTGGCCACACGCAACCTGAGGGACTTCCGGCACGGACGTCAACCTGATCGACCTGTGGCAACGCCGGTAGTCCTCACGGAGACCGCTACCTGGCCGGGCGACGAGGCAAGAAGAAGGCTATCGTCGCGGTCGGCCGTTCCATCCGCTGTGCTCCGCCCGGATGCTCTCGCCTGCCGCTCACCATCCATTTTTCGAAGTAGGCTGCCATGCGATCTGGACGGTGGAGCCCCGAAACATGGACGAAGTCGGAGGGAACGCGATGAGAAAGATCATCTTGATGATGTCGGTGTCTCTTGATGGCTTCATCGAGGGACCGCACCGCGAGATCGATTGGCACATGGTCGATGACGAGTTGCATGCCCACTTCAACAAGCGGCTCAGCGCGATGGGCGCTTTCCTGAGCGGACGTGTCACCTATGAGCTGATGGCCGGATTCTGGCCGACAGCCGACGCGGACCCCTCGAGCACCGGGCCCATGGTCGAGTTCGCCCGCATCTGGCGGGACATGCCCAAGATCGTGTTCTCCAGGACCTTGGAGCGGGCCGAGTGGAATACCACCATCGTGCGGGACGTCGTCGCCGGCCAGGTCATGGAGCTCAAGGCACAACCCGGCGGAGACCTCGTACTCGGCGGGGCCGACCTCGCCGCGGCCTTCATGCGACACGACCTGATCGATGAGTACCGGCTCTATGTCCACCCGATCGTCATTGGACAAGGCAAGCCCCTGTTCCCCGCACTAGACGCCAGGATCAATCTCCAGCTCGCTGAGGCCCGGACCTTCGGCAACGGGGTCGTCCTCCTCCGCTACCAGCGCCCTGACGCTCAGGGTGGTGAAACGAGGGATGCCCGAGCCCTCTGATCACCACGAGTCACTGCGTCACGATCCTTGTGCCAGACTCCTGCGGGTTCCGGCCCACGGACGCCCGGCTACCCCAGCTCACTCAGCAGGCGATCCTGTCAGCCGGGCGGTTGACTCGCCCTGTGAGGCGGGCTGCCGAGGGAGGCGCGGCGCAGCAGGGTCAGGGCTGCTCCCGCCACTGCGGCGATGGCCGCCGCGAGGAGAGCGAGCGGTGGGCTGGCGCGTTCGACGAGCCATCCCGCAGCCGCGTTGCCAGCAGCGTTGGCGCCCAGCCCGGCGGCGGTCAAGGTGGTGAACCCGCCTACCAGGGTCCCCGTCGGCGCAAGGTGGTCGACGAGCGTGAAACAGGTCACCAGGACCGGCCCCAGGACCAAGCCGGCGACCAGCAGAGCGGCCAGGAGCGCCGGCATGGTGGGTGCGA
>Ga0209745_1000097_pt1 | contig 46263 bp, 42 predicted proteins | sample BarGraNGADG00312_FD_184495 | JGI IMG/M metagenome (GOLD analysis project Ga0209745, IMG submission 184495) | Arctic peat soil microbial communities from Barrow, Alaska - Barrow Graham LP Ref core NGADG0004-312 (SPAdes) (version 2) | ecosystem: Environmental > Terrestrial > Soil > Wetlands > Peat... | reverse complement strand
TGAGACGCACTCCTGACGACCCCGACGAGAAGAGGGGCCATCCAGCCGTCGGCTGGATGGCCCCTCTTCTCGTGTTCGAGACACTTCATGGGTGGAGCGACGGGGAATCGAACCCCGATCTGAGCCTTGCAAAGGCCCTGTTCTACCGTTGGACTACCGCCCCAAGCTGTGCCGCCCCTGCCCTGAGTGACCGAGGTACCGCCGAGCAGTCCGGGCCGTCACGCGAAGGTATCGGTGACCTCGGCCCAGAGGTCGCGGTCGTCGCGGTCGTCTTCGAACCGCCGCCACACCAGGTAACCAACAGTTGCGACCCCGAGAAGTAGCAGCAACTTCCTCATCGAACCCCCATGTCACCTCTGTTGGAGTGGGCCTAAGAGGACTTGAACCTCTGACCTCTTCCTTATCAGGGAAGCGCTCTAACCGTCTGAGCTATAGGCCCGCACTCGCCTCGGCCGGTACCCGAGGCGCCGATGAGACTACCCCAGCCCGACCGCGCCGCCCAAACCATCGAGCGTCCCAACCTGTCGCTCAGTCGTCCGTCAACGTGAGGTTGATACCGCCGACCAGCGCGGCCGTGATGTTGTACAGGAACGCGCCGATTGTCGACAGCGCCGTCAGCAGGACGACGTCGACGAAGGCGACCAAGGTCGCTCCGGAGACGATGCGGCTGAACTCGAAATACTTCAGGACGTTGATCGAGGACTCCTGCCCGGCGATCTCCGTGATCATGGCGTTCACCTTGGTGAAGACCGCGAGTCCGTCAAGGACGAACCACACGACCGCAGCGGCAACCACGATCATGATTCCGATCGCTACCGACAGCAGGAAGGACAGCTTCATGACCGACCACGGGTCGACGCGTGAGATCGACAGACGCACGCGGCGGGGAGCGCCGTCGCGGGCGGCCGGCGGCAGCGGAAGACGGGAGCTCCCGGTGGTCTGTGCCGTGGCGCGGGGGGAGGCCGCGGCTCCGTGGGTGTCGTTGGCAGCGATGGCGGGATTCACCTTTGTCGAGTCGAGCCCCGACGAGCCGTCGGTAGCCGGAGCAGAGGGCTTGGTCATTCGTGAGAACTCGCCCGAGACCGCGGCCTGAGCTCCGGCGACGGCGCTGGATGCGCTCTTAAGGGCCTTCATCATCGCGGTTGTGACGACCGACGACGCCGGCGCGGCCTCCGGTGACTCGGCACCTGGTGCCCGGTCTGGCACCGGCACCTGAGGCAGCACCGGCGGTCGGGCGGCGGCCGCGGGCGGCGGCCCAGGCACCGGTGTCGGTGTCGGTGTCGGTGTCGGTGTCGGTGTCGGTGTCGGCTCAGCCTGCACGGGTCTCACGATGCGCGGCGGCACCGTAAACGAGCGGAGTCCGGGTGATCCGGCTGAGCTCTTGCGCGGCGGGATCGAAGGGGGCACCGGTCGGTCGCTGCTCATTCGTCTCCCTCAGTCTTCATCGCGGCGGGGTCGCCCGGTGTGGTCCCGGCGTCGACGGTCAGGTCGGCGACTCTTGGTTCGCGCTCGCCGTCAACGGTAACTGCATCTTCGCTCAGCTGTCGCTCGTTGTTCCGAGCGATGCCGATGATGCGGTCACCTCTGTCGGGCCTGGCAAACGTGACGCCTTGCGTGTTGCGGCCCGTGGCGGTCACCTCGTTCACGGCGGACCGCACGATCTTGCCGCGCTCCATGATCACCAACACCTCGTCCGCCTCGTCGGCGATCAGTGCTCCCACCAGGTCGCCCCGGGCTTCGACCAGGTTGGCCACCTTGATCCCGAGGCCGCCCCGCCCCTGCACCCGGTACTCGGTGACCGCGGTCCGCTTGGCGAACCCACCTTCGGTGACCACGAACAAGTCGGAGCCGTCACGCACCACATCCATCGAGAGCAGCTCGTCGCCGCTACGGAACTTCATGCCGGTCACACCAGACGTCGCGCGGCCGAGCGGGCGCATGGCCTCGTCGCTGGCGGTGAAGCGGATCGACTGACCCTTGCGCGAGACGAGGATGAGATCGTCTGTTGCGTCCACGAGCCGAGCCGAGACGAGCTCATCCGCTTGCCCCTCGTCGTTCTCGCGCAGGTTGATCGCGATGACGCCGCCGGTGCGGTGGGAGTCGTACTCGCTCAGCCGGGTCTTCTTGACGAGCCCGCGCCGGGTGGCGAGCACCAGGTAGTCAGAATGCTCGTAATCACGCAGGTCGAGGACCTGCGCTATCTGCTCGCCGGGCTGGAACGCGAGCAGGTTGGCCACATGCTGGCCCTTTGCGTCGCGACCGGCCTCAGGCAGCTCATACGCCTTCGCCCGGTAGACGCGGCCCAGGTTCGTGAAGAACAACAGCCAGTGGTGTGTCGTCGTGACGAAGAAGTGGTCGACGATGTCGTCCTCGCGCAACTGCGCGCCGCGCACGCCCTTGCCGCCACGCCTCTGCTGGCGGTAGTTGTCGCTGCGGGTGCGCTTGGCGTAGCCGCCCCGCGTGATGGTGACGACGACCTCTTCCTCGGCGATGAGGTCCTCCATGGAGACCTCTCCGCCGAACGGCAGGATGACCGTGCGCCGTGCGTCACCATGCTTGTCGACAATCTCCATGAGCTCGGTGCCGACGATGTCGCGCTGACGCTGCGGCGAATCGAGGATCGCGACGTAGTTCGTGATCTTGCGCTGCAACTCGTCGTAGTCGTCGACGATCTTCTGCCGCTCCATCGCCGCGAGGCGACGCAGCTGCAGGTTGAGGACCGCGGTCGCCTGATCCTCGTCGACCTCGAGCAATGCGATCAGGCCGGTGCGGGCCGCCTCGACGGTCGGGGACCTCCGGATCAGGGCGATGACCTCATCGAGCTGGTCCAGGGCTTTGAGGTAACCGAGCAGGATGTGCGCCTGCTCCTCCGCCTTGCGCAGCCGGAAGGCGGTGCGGCGCACGATGACGTCCAGCTGGTGGGTGACCCAGTGCCGGATGAAAGCGTCCAGACTGAGCGTTCGCGGCACGTCGTCGACCAGCGCAAGCATGTTCGCGGAGAAGTTCTCCTGCAGCTGCGTGTGCTTGTAGAGGTTGTTGAGCACGACCTTCGCGACGGCGTCCCGCTTGAGCACGACCACGAGCCGCTGACCGGTTCGCCCGGAGGTCTCGTCACGGATGTCCGCGATGCCCTGCATCCGGCCGTCCTTGACGAGCTCGGCGATCTTCTGCGCGAGGTTGTCAGGATTGACCTGGTACGGGAGCTCGGTGATGACCAGGCAGATCCGGTTCTGGATCTCCTCGACGTTGACGACCGCCCGCATGGTGATCGAGCCGCGGCCGGTCCGGTAGGCGTCCTCGATACCGCGATGACCGAGGATGGTCGCGCCGGTGGGGAAGTCAGGGCCCTTGATCCGCTCGATCAGGGCGGCGAGAAGCTCTTCCTTGGTCGCCTCGGGGTTCTCGAGGTGCCACTTCACCCCCTCGGCGATCTCGCGGAGGTTGTGCGGCGGGATGTTGGTCGCCATGCCGACGGCGATGCCAGCGCTCCCGTTGGCGAGCAAGTTCGGGAACCGCGACGGCAGAACGATCGGCTCCTGGTTCTTGCCGTCGTAGTTGTCCCGGAAGTCGACGGTGCCTTCGTCGATGTCCCGGACCATCTCCATGGCCAGCGGGGCCATCCGGCACTCGGTGTACCGAGGGGCCGCGGCTGGGTCGTTGCCGGGCGAACCGAAGTTGCCCTGCCCGGCCACCAGGGGGTAGCGCATCGACCAGTCCTGGACGAGCCGCACGAGCGCGTCGTAGATCGACGAATCGCCGTGGGGGTGGTACTTACCCATCACGTCGCCGACGACGCGCGAGCACTTGTTGTAGCCCCGGTCGGGGCGGTAGCCGCCGTCGTACATCGCATAGAGCACACGTTTGTGGACTGGCTTGAGCCCGTCCCGCACGTCAGGCAGCGCACGCCCGACAATGACGCTCATCGCGTAGTCGAGGTAGGACCGCTGCATCTCGAGCTGCAGGTCCACCTGCTCGATTCGCCCGTGCATCGCCAGCGCGGCGGTGATCTCGGCCGCGTTGTCGGAGATCTCGCCCACACCATCGCTGGACCCGGGAGTCTGATCGGTCACCGTCTACCTCGTCTTTCGGGCGGGACCCACATGCCGGCGCTTGCTCGCCGGATGCGGTTCTCCGCTGTGGTGGTTCCTTTAACCTGCTGGGGGCTCAGATGTCGAGGAACCGCACGTCCTTGGCGTTGTGCTGGATGAAGGCTCGGCGAGACTCGACGTCCTCACCCATGAGAATCGCGAAGATCTCGTCCGCCGCCGCCGCGTCGTCCATGGTGACCTGCAGCAACGTGCGCTGCTCGGGGTCCATGGTCGTCGCCCACAGCTCGGAGTAGTCCATCTCGCCGAGACCCTTGTACCGCTGCAGTCCGCCGTCCTTGGGGATCCGCTTGCCGGCCGCCTGGCCCGCAAGCATGAACGCATCCCGCTCGCGATCCGAGTACACGTAGTCGTGCTCGGCGTTGGACCACTTGATCCGGTACAACGGGGGCTGTGCGAGGAAGACGTGACCGTGCTCGATCAGCGGACGCATGTACCGGAACAGCAGTGTGAGCAAGAGCGTGCAGATGTGCTGGCCGTCCACGTCGGCGTCAGCCATCAGGACGATCTTGTGGTAGCGGAGCCTGGCCAGGTCGAATTCCTCGCCGATGCCCGTCCCGAACGCGGTGATGAGGGCCTGCACCTCCTGGTTGCCGAGGGCTCGGTCGAGCCGTGCCCGTTCGACATTGAGGATCTTTCCCCGGATCGGCAGGATCGCCTGGATGCGGGGGTTGCGCCCGCGGACGGCGGAGCCGCCGGCTGAGTCGCCCTCGACGATGAAGACCTCGCACTCCTCCGGCTTGTTCGACTGGCAGTCACGCAGCTTGCCCGGCATTCCGCCGGACTCGAGCAAGCCCTTGCGCCGGGTCGCCTCGCGCGCCTTGCGCGCCGCCATCCGGGCAGCCGAAGCCTGGATCGACTTGCGGATGACGTCCCGCGCCTCGTTCGGGTGACGCTCGAGCCAGTCCCCGAGCTGGTCGTTGACGACCCGCTGCACAAAGGTCTTGGCCTCGGTGTTACCAAGCTTGGTCTTCGTCTGGCCCTCGAACTGCGGCTCACCGAGCTTGATCGAGATGACGGCCGTGAGCCCCTCACGGATGTCATCGCCCGTGAGGTTGTCGTCCTTCTCCTTGAGCAGGTTCTTGTCGCGCGCGTAGCGGTTGATCAGGGTGGTCATCGCGGCCCGGAAGCCCTCCTCGTGGGTGCCGCCCTCCGTCGTGTTGATCGTGTTCGCGTACGTGTGCACGGATTCCGTGTAGGCACCTGTCCACTGCAGCGCGATCTCGAGCGACAACCGACGCTCGAGATCCTCCGACTCGAAGTCGATGATGTCCGGGTGGATCAGCTCGACCTTCTTCGCCGAGTTGAGGTGGCGCACATAGTCGACGAGGCCGCCGTCGTACTTGTAGGTCACGGTGCGACCGATGGCGCGCTCCGCGACGTCGGACCCTGCGTCGCCCACCACCTCATCGTCCGTGCCGGTATGGGCGGGGCGCTCGTCCGCGAGCGAGATCTGCAGGCCCTTGTTGAGGAAGGCCATCTGCTGGAAGCGTGTGCGCAGCGTCTCGAAGTCGTAGGTCGTGGTCTCGAAGATCACCTCGCTGGCCCAGAAGGTCACCGTAGTGCCAGTGTCGTCCGCCGGTTCGCCCTGGGCGAGGGGACCACAGGGGACGCCGTCGGCGAAGTTCTGTCGCCAGACGAAGCCCTGCCGGCGGACCTCGACCTCGAGTGTTGAGCTAAGGGCGTTGACGACCGAGACACCAACGCCGTGCAGCCCGCCGGAGACGGCGTAGCCACTGCCGCCGAACTTGCCGCCCGCGTGCAACACGGTGAGGACGACCTCGACGGCCGACCTGCCCTCGCTCGCGACGATACCGATCGGGATACCGCGGCCGTTGTCGACCACGCGCACTCCGCCGTCCGCGAGAAGCGTGATCTCGATGTGGTCGCAGTGGCCCGCGAGCGCCTCGTCAACCGAGTTGTCGACAACCTCGTACACCAGATGGTGCAGCCCACGCTCGCCGGTCGAGCCGATGTACATGCCTGGACGTTTGCGCACCGCCTCGAGACCTTCGAGCACGGTGATGGCGCTGGCGTTGTAGCTGCCATCCGTCGTCGCGCGGACGCCGTTGGTTGGGCTCTGGTCGGCCACGGGCGGGGGTACTCCTCAAGCTCTCGCGCACGCGGGTGGACCGAGCCGGTGGGCCGGATCACTCCCGGGCGCTGAAGTTCCGGGCACACACGCACCAGGAATGACCTCTACAGTCTACCTGGCGAGGGCTCCTCGGCCCCGCTTCCACAGGGTTCAGCCGAAGGTGTCTCGTGGACCTCGCCCCGGAACCGATCGCGGACCGCGTTTGAAGCCGGGCCCGACCGGCCCGAGGACCCGCACCTCCCGCACGACATCCTCCCCGACGTCGTCCGTGAGCCGGCGGAGCAGCGCAGGCACCAGCAGCCTGAGGTTCGTCGCCCAGCTCGTCGAATCGGTGCGCACCAGGAGGATCCCGTCATCGAACGTCTCCGGGGTGCAGTGATCGGCCACCTGATCGCCGACGACTTCGCGCCACCGACCGATCACACCGCCGACCGAGACGTCCGCGGTCCAGCCGCGGTCCCGCACGAGCGCCGCGAGCGTGTCTGCCACCAGGCGCGGATCACGACCATCCTTGCCGGGGGAACCACGCAAGGGTTCGAGCGGGCTACGCCGCCGGGGTTGCTGACCAGGCCGGATGCCCCGACCGGCGGCCGCCACCTTGGCCCGGTCGAGTGCCGCCCGGGCGACCTCGGCGGGTGGGGTCAACTCGACCCGTTCCCCCACCGGCAGCCCTTCGGTCGGGTCGGGGACTCCGGACCGTGGCTGTGAAGTCGAGGTGTCGTCAGCGGACATGGGTGACTTGCCCTCCCATGACGTCGATCCGGGGTCCCGCAAGCTGCTCCGGCACGTCGCTCGCCACCGCGGCGGTGACCAGCACCTGACCTGCACCTGAGATGATCTCGGCCAGTCGATCGCGGCGACGCGTGTCCAGCTCGGCGAACACGTCGTCGAGGACCAGCACCGGCTCGCCGTCGGATCCCCAGTCGGTCACCCAGTCCGGTCCGTCCGGCTCGGTCAGAAGCCGGTACGACGCGAGCCGTAACGCGAGCGCGAGCGACCACGACTCGCCGTGGCTCGCGTACCCCTTGGCCGGGAGACCGCCGAGCTCAAGGAAGAGGTCATCCCGGTGTGGTCCGACCAAGCAGACCCCGCGCTCGATCTCCTTGGTACGCAACCGAGCCATCTCCTCCATGAGTCGCGCCTCGAGCAGCTCCGCACCCGGTACGGCCCCATGTTCTCCGACGCCCGCTAGGCCCGCGAGGGGCACCGCACGGTCGGTCGGCAAGGAGGCATCGAAAGAGGAGCTGTAGCTCATCTGCGCGGCACCCTGGCCCTCGCTGACCTGTTCATACGCACCGCAGACGTGTGGACGTAACGCTGCGACCAGGGCTTGACGGGCGCCCATGATCTGGGCACCCGTCTGGGCCAGCTTGGCGTCCCAGACATCCAGGGTTCGCAGGTCGGCGGCGCCGCGCGACCCGCGCATCGCGGCACCTGCCGACTTGAGCAGGGCGCTGCGTTGGCGCAGCACCCGGTCGTAATCGCTGAGCACGCCGGCCATGCGGGGAGTCACGAGCACAACGATCTCGTCGAGGAAGCGACGCCGACCATCCGGATCACCCTTGACGAGCGCAAGGTCCTCAGGGGCGAACATCACGGTGCGCAGGATACCGAGCACGTCCCGAGCTCGGGGAACGGAGGAATGGTTGATTCGAGCACGGTTGGCTCTGCCTGCCGTGATCTCGATCTCAACCAGACTCGCTCGTCCGTCCCGAACCACCCGGGCGCGCACCACGGCACGTGATGCACCAGCCCGGATCAGCGCAGCGTCGGACGACACCCGGTGGCTGCTGAGAGTCGCAACATAGCCGAGGGCCTCGACGAGGTTCGTCTTGCCCTGACCGTTAGGACCGATCAGAGACGTGACTCCCTTGTTGAGCTCGAGCTCGACGCCGACATAGGACCGGAAGTCCACCAGAGAAAGGTGTGAGACGTACACGACGGGCCTGGGCCTATCGCGTGGGGGTTGGCAGCCGGGTAGTCAGGAGGTCGACCCGACCGGCTTGACCGCGTGGCCACCAAACTGCTGGCGCAACGCTGCCACCACCTTCATCGCCGAGGACGCACCTTGACGCGACGCAAACCGCGCGAACAGTACGGCCGAGATCACCAGAACTGGAAATATCAAATCGATCGCCGCAGCCACCGTCCAACGACCCTCGCAGGAGTCCTCGACCCAGTCACTGATCTCGCCGAGACCAACCATACCGATATGCATGACCATCACCTGGAAGTCAGCTTGCGAAGCGAATCGGGACCAGCAGATATCGATATTCCTGGAGATCGTCCCCGTCGAGCGAGGTCTGGCCCGTGAACTCAACAGGTTTGTTCGGGTGCGTAAAAGACATCCGAACAAATTCGGTGCTGAGTGCGCCCAGACCGTCGAGCAAGAACTGCGGGTTGAAGGCCACCGAGATGCTGTCGCCTACCAATACCGCTTCAAGTGCCTCCGAGGCCTGGGCATCATCTCCCTGGCCGGCATCGAGAACAACCTGACCCTCGGAAAAAGAAAGTTGGATGGGGGTGTTCCGTTCGGCCACCAGAGCAACCCTCTTCGCCGCATCAGACAATGCCTGGGTCGCAACTGCAGCATGTATCGGGGTTTCTTCTGGGAACAGCCGACGAACGGCCGGATAGTCACCGTCGACCAGGAGCGACGTGGTGTGGCGCCCACCCGCCTCGAAGCCGATCAGATCGACACCGACACCGGTCGCGAGGGCGATGTTCACCCGAGCCGAACCACCCAACGACTTTGCGGCGTCCGAAAGGGTGCGTGCCCGCACGAGCGCAACCGTGGATATGTCCGGCGATGCAGGGCTCCAGATCAGCTCCCGCAGTGCCAACCGGTACCGATCGGTCGCGAGCAACGTGATCTTCTCGCCCTCGATCTCCATCCGAACAGCCGTGAGCAGGGGAAGTGTGTCATCCCGGCTGGCGGCCACGGTCACCTGAGAAACAGCCTGCGTCAGCTGCTCGCCGTCAACAGTGCCTGTGGTCTCGGGCATCGCCGGCAAGGCCGGGTAGTCCTCGACCGGCATCGTCAGCAGCGTGAAGCGACTCGCACCGCAGGTCACCGTGACTTTCGTGCCGTCCAGCACAACATCGACAGGCTTGGCCGGCAGAGCGCGAGAGATCTCCGCAAGCAGTCGTCCCGAGACGAGGACGATGCCAGGCTCACTTACCTCAGCGGCTACCTCGGATCGAGCAGAAACTTCATAGTCGAAGCTTGACAGGTGCAGCACACCGCTTGAGTCAGCCTCGATCCGAACTCCAGCCAGAACCGGAACCGGTGGACGGGTCGGCAGGGATCGTGCGGTCCAGGTGACTGCATCCGCCAGAACATCACGTTCGACCCGGAACTTCATCCCACACTCCTTCGTCGGCACCACGACGGCTTCTGTCGAGGAGTTTCGTTCGAACACTACGCGAGCGAGGTGACAGTCGGTAACTCTCTCGGGTGGGTTCTTGGAAGGGTTCATGTCGGTCGTCTGGAAGTTGTCGTGAGAGGTGATGCAGGTGTTGTGGATTCCTTCTGAAGAACAAGTTCGTCGTGATCGTCGCCTTGGTGCACAGTGTGGACGGAGCCTCTAGGTGCAGGTCATGGGCTAGGAGGAGGTGTGGACATGGCAGGGGACGGCTCGTGGGAGGTGATCCAGATCGGTGCATGATGGTCGAGAGGCTTGGCGACGTGCACGGATCTGGTGGTTGACGTCCACACCCTCACTGCGTGTCGTCCACCGTTGTCCACAGAGATATACACAGGTGTGTACATTCATCCCAGGCTTCATCCACGATTGATCAGGCGGCCGTGAGCGGTCGTGCTCACGCGTGAGGGTCCCGTCAGCCGCGACGCTGCTGCTTGATACGACTTGTGAGCTCGGTCACCTGGTTGTAGGTCGATCGTCGCTCTGTCATCTGTTCGCGGATCTTCCGGTTCGCGTGCATGACCGTCGTGTGGTCACGGTTACCGAACGCCTGCCCGATCTTGGGCAATGACATGTCGGTCAGTTCTCGGCACAGGTACATGGCGATCTGACGGGCCGTGACGAGCACTCGTGAACGAGACGGACCACACAGGTCTTCGATCGCGAGGCCGAAGTACGCGGCCGTCTGACCGATGACGTCCGAGGCGGTGATCTGTTCGGCGTTCTCGTCGGTGATGAGGTCCTTGAGGACTATCTCGGCGAGCGACCTGTCCACCTGTTGGCGGTTGAGGTTCGCAAAGGCGGTGACCCGGATCAGGGCCCCCTCGAGCTCGCGGATGTTCGCGGAGATCTTGCTGGCGATGTACTCCAGCACGTCGTCCGGGGCCTGCAAGTGTTCGTTTCCAGCCTTTTTGCGAAGAATAGCGATACGGGTCTCGAGGTCGGGGGGCTGGACGTCGGTGATCAGGCCCCACTCGAATCGCGAACGCATCCGGTCCTCGAACCCGTTGAGTTGTTTAGGCGGCAGGTCGGACGTGATCACGACCTGTTTGTTTGCGTTGTGCAGCGTATTGAAGGTGTGAAAGAACTCCTCCATCGTCTGTTCCTTACCCTGCAGGAACTGGATGTCGTCGACAAGCAGGACGTCGACGTCACGGTAGCGGCGCTGAAAAGCGCCGGCCTTGTCGTCGCGAATGGAATTGATGAAATCGTTGGTGAACTCCTCAGAGTTCACGTACCGCACCCGCACGCTCGGGTAGAGGTTGTGGGCGTAGTGCCCGATCGCGTGCAGCAGATGAGTCTTGCCGAGACCTGAGTCACCATAGATGAACAGCGGGTTGTAGGCCTTGGCCGGCGCTTCGGCGACGGCAACCGCGGCCGCGTGGGCGAAGCGGTTGGATGCGCCGATGACGAAGGTCTCGAAGAGGTATTTGGGGTTGAGGAGGACGGGTTCGACGGGGGCCTTCTTACCGTGATTCGTGCGTTGCCCGGTGTACGCGAGCTGCAGTGATTCGTCCTCCTCGTCATCGTCGGGATAGCCGTGGGTCGTCTCACCGGGGACCGAGGGAGCGGAGGTGCGCGGTCGCAGGATCACTGCTGTCGACGTGTCGAGGTTGGCCTCCACCGTGACCGCGAACCGCGCGTTCCGACCGAGCGCGTGAGTCAGCGCTTCCTTGAGCTCAGGGCGGACCCGGGTCTCGATGTAGTCCTTGGTGAGATCGTTGCCGACAGCCAGGAGCATCGTCCCGTCGAGAAGACCGAGCGGCTTTGCGAGCTTGACGAATGCCAGCTGGCGAGGCGTGATGTCGGGACTGTGCTCAAGTTCTGCGAGGGTCCGCTCCCAGACCTGGGCGACGCCCTCGTCCTGTGCTGACACTGTGAATCCCTCGCTCCAGATGTTCGCTCGTCCGATCCGAAAGTCTGCCACGGGCGGCGCTGGTCCACATACTTTTCCACAGGTTGTGATTTGATGCACAACCTGTGATGACGGTGCACGTTTGACCGACCGGCAGCCGCGAGCGTAACGTCATGAGGCCGCTGTTGCCGGTTCCTGCGTCGTGCCCGCACGACGCTCAGGTGCCCCGTGTGTGCACCGAGTCGTCGAGGTCGGCGCAGACCTGCACCGTCTGTTCCTGGACGGTGCGCTTCCCCGAGCAAGTTGGAGAGAATCGTGACCAAGCGTACGTTCCAGCCGAACAACCGGCGCCGAGCGAAGACCCACGGTTTTCGGCTGCGGATGCGTACCCGCGCGGGCCGAGCGATTCTTGCGGGTCGCCGCCGCAAGGGCCGCGCCGAGCTCTCAGCCTGACCCTGCACGGGTGCTTCCCGCCGCGCACCGGATGCGCCGCGCCGCCGACTTCGAGCAGGCGGTGCGCCACGGTGCACGGTGCGGGAGGAAGTCGTTGGTCGTCCATCTCGCGGGTGACCGGGTTGACGATGGCTCGGCTGTCGTAGGTTTTGTGGTCTCCAAGGCGGTAGGGAACGCCGTCGTGCGAAACCGCGTCAAACGGAGGTTACGGGCCGTGGTGAGTCGTCGGATCGACCAGTTGCCTGAGGGTGGGCGGTTGGTCGTTCGTGCGTTGGCGGGATCCTCGGAGATCGACTCGACGACACTCGGTCAGGACTTCGACTTGGCACTGGCCGGGGTCAGAAGCCAGCTCGAACGGCAGCGGGCCAGGTGATGATGTGACCGTAATTCATCCCATGAGTTGGCGGGCAAGCGAAGGTTCGGAGTCTAGGCAAAGAGTGCTTCGAGCCCTGGCGTCGCTCCCTGCCAGTGTCGTGGTGGTACTGCTTCGGCTCTACCAACGCTTGGTGTCTCCGCTGTACGGCCCGTCGTGCCGGTTCTATCCGTCGTGCTCGCAGTACGCGCTCCTCGCGGTTCAACGACACGGCGTTCTGCGAGGGACGCGTCTGGCCGCATGGCGCCTACTGCGATGCAACCCGTGGAACCCTGGCGGCGTCGACGACGTTCCGCCGGGCAGCCGGGAAGTGTGCTCCGAGCACCACTGACCACGAGCCCTCGAGGGCGCCATGACTTGTTGACTGACGTGAGGGATTGCACCGATGGACTTCTTCAAGATCCTCTACCCGATCGAGTGGGTAGTTGCCTGGATCATGTATCTGGCGCACGCCGCGATCAGCTTGATCGGAATGAACCCGGATTCCGGGGCGGCGTGGGGGCTGTCGATCGTCGGACTCGTGGTCGTCATGCGAATCATCCTGATTCCGCTCTTCTTCAAGCAGATTCGGGCGTCGCGGGGCATGCAGATACTCGCGCCCGAGATGCAGGTCATCCAGAAGAAGTACAAGGGCAAGTCAGACCCAGCGTCCCGCGAGGCCATGAGTCGCGAGACGATGGCCCTGTACCGCAAGCACGGGACGAATCCGTTCTCCTCGTGCCTGCCGATGCTCGCGCAGTCACCGATCTTCTTCGCGCTCTTCCGGGTGCTCAACTCGCTCGGCAAGATCGGTGCAGGGACCCAGACCGCAATCGGTCCGATCAATAAGTTGATAGCACACCAGGCGGAGCAGTCGACGATCTTCGGTGCGCCCCTCTCGTCGACGTTCATCAGCGCCAGCGCTCAGCCCGGCAGTGCGATGAATACGCGAATCGTGACGGTGCTGCTGGTCGTGGCGATGTCCGCGACGACGTTCCTCACGCAGCGTCAGCTCACGATGAAGAACATGCCACCGGCCGCACTCGAGGGTCCCATGGCCCAGCAGCAGAAGGTTCTTCTGTACGTCCTTCCGCTGGTATTCGCCTTCTCGGGTATCAACTTCCCGATCGGCGTGCTGATCTACTGGACCACCACAAACATCTGGTCGATGGGCCAGCAGTTCTACACGATTCGGCGCATGCCGGCTCCCGGTTCGGAAGCCGAGCGTCTGATGAAGGCGCGCAGGATCCGGAAAGGCCTTTCCGAGGAAGCGGGCGCCGGTGGCGCCAGCGGAACTACGGTGATCGAGTCCCCTCAGCCGAAGGGTCAGCGCTCGCAGCCGGTGCGCAAGGATCGGGTTCGGAGCAAACCAGTGCAGCCGGGGGCGGCCGGAAGCGATGGTGCTCGACGGAACCCGGCCGCGAAGAAGAGGTCGACGCCGCCCGACGGTACGGGCAAGTCGTCCGATGGCCGTCCGCCCGCGGCGCCGACAAAGCCTAAGAAATGACCGCGGCCGGTTCGCCGGCACGACTTGTGTCCATGAGGAGTCCTGATGACCACATCCGCTGACCGGGAGAGCCCAGTCGACGAGAAGCCGACGAAGCGCCTCGAGGAGGAAGGTGAGATCGCGGCCGACTATCTTGAGGAGCTTCTCGACATCGCCGACGTTGACGGCGACATCGAGATTGATGTGGACCACGGTCGGGCCGCCGTTGCCATCCTCGGCGAGGGGGGCGCGGAGCGGTCGCTGCGTCGGCTCGCCGGGAGCGATGGAGAGGTGCTCGACGCGCTCCAGGAACTGACGAGGCTTGCGGTCCAGGCCAAGACGGGGGACCGGAGTCGGCTCATGCTTGACGTCGCGGGCTACCGGGCCGGACGCCGCATCGAGCTGGTGAAGGTCGCCGAGAGTGCGATCGCGTCGGTTCGGGCGAGTGGGGAGCCGCTTGCCCTGGCGCCCATGAACCCGTTCGAGCGCAAGGTCGTGCACGACGCGGTGGCGGCAGCTGGCCTCGTGAGCGACTCGGACGGGGTCGAGCCGGCTCGTCACGTGGTGGTGCGTCTGTCCTGACCGGTGTTGGGTGGGCGTCAACACCGGATCTGATGAAGGCGATGTGGCTGGAGCGGCGCTGTTTCACGTGAAACACGACCAGGTGCCGGCGTATCGACGCCGGTGCGGCCAGGCGCGGTCTTTGGTCGCTCGAGGTGCGTGCCGAGCAGCGTGTGCGCGGTCCGGGAGCGAGGATCTGGCCGGAGCTCGGACGCGCGGTGACGTCTCGTTTCACGTGAAACACGGCTGACGGGTGGGCGCGCACCGGTAGTCCGACCAACAACTTGCAGCATGAAGGAGTTCCCGTGGAGATGCATCCCACTGGCGAGTCGCCCGCACCAGACCTGCTCGACGGCGACGAGCGGGTGGTCGTGTACCTGGGTGACGCCTACCCGGTCCTTGCGCGATTCCATGGACTGCTCACCGAGCAGGGCGTGCTGCGCGGTCTCATCGGACCTCGTGAGGTGTCCCGCCTGTGGGAGCGGCACCTGCTGAACTCTGCCGCCGTCGTGCAGTTTCTGCCGACGACCGGGCGATTGATCGACGTCGGTTCAGGGGCGGGCCTGCCGGGAATCGTGATCGCGGCGATGTTGCCGGACGTCGATGTCGTGCTTCTCGAACCGATGGAGCGGCGGGCCCGCTGGCTCACCGAGGTGGTGGCCTGGCTGGGTCTGCCGAACGCGGTCGTGCGCCGCGCGCGGGCTGAAGAGGTGCAGGGCGAGCTCCAGGCAGAGGCGGTCACCGCGCGCGCCGTTGCGCCCATGGACCGCCTTGGCCGCTGGACATTACCTCTTCTGGTGAAGGGTGGCGTGCTGGTCGCGCTGAAGGGTCGTTCGGCTGCTGACGAGGTGGCGGGTGCGAGGAACGTTCTGAAGAGGCTCGGTGCCGGTCGGCCCGAGATTCTCACGGCGCGCACGATCGACGGCGTGGCCAGCACCACGGTGGTCCGTGTCGTGCGAGAGAATGTGCGCGGCTCGTCGTTGGACCGGTCATGAGTGGGGCGTCTCGGCGAGGAGTTCGGGAGATGCGAGGGGAGCGGACGTGGTATTGAACGACGACGGTCGCGTCATGCGCGGGCCAGCTGCTTTGCGGCGCATGTTCTCAGGTGCGGTGGGCACGGCGGAGCGGCTGCACCAGGAGCGGCTGCAGCAGGAGCGGATGGCGGCGGATGCGGCCGACGACCGACGACGTGCGGCGCTGATCAGCAGCCTGCCCGAGGTGGACGACTCTGACTCGCCGCTCCTGGCCCAGCTTGCTCTGGACGCCCGGCGCCGGATCGAGCTGCGGGGACGTCAGTTCCCCAGGCCCGCTGAGACCCGCGTGCTGACGGTCGCGAACCAGAAGGGCGGGGTCGGCAAGACCACGACCGCCGTGAACCTCGCAGCCGCGCTCGCGCAGTCGGGCCTGAACGTGCTGGTGATAGACAACGATCCGCAGGGGAACGCCTCCACCGCGCTCGGTGTGGATCACCATGCCGGAACGCCGTCGGTCTATGAGGTGCTGGTGGATGATGCTCCCCTGAGCGGCGCCGTCGTTCCGTGCCCCGACATCCCGCGGTTGTGGTGCGTGCCGGCGACGATCGACCTCTCGGGTGCGGAGATCGAGCTCGTCTCGTTGGTTTCACGTGAAACACGGCTGCGGGCCGCCTTGGACGCTTATCTGGCGGAGCGGATCGCGAACGGCGAGGACAGGATCGACTACGTGTTCGTCGACTGCCCCCCGAGCCTCGGCCTGTTGACCGTGAACGCGTTTGTCGTCGCGCGCGAGGTGCTCATCCCGATCCAGTGCGAGTACTACGCCCTCGAGGGCCTGAGCCAGCTGCTCAAGACGATCCAGCTGATCCGGTCGCACCTGAATCCGAACCTGCACGTCTCGACGATCCTGCTGACGATGTTCGACCCGCGGACCAACCTCGCGCAGCAGGTTGTCGCTGAGGTGCGCAAGCACTTCCCTGACAAGACGCTCCGCACCACGGTTCCGCGTTCCGTGCGTGTCTCCGAGGCGCCGAGCTTTGGTCAGACCGTGATGACGCACGATCCGGGGTCGAGCGGAGCGCTGGCGTACCTCGAGGCGGCCCGAGAGCTTGCTGAGCGCGGCGCGATGTTTCACGTGGAACAAGGTCTGGCCGCCTCAGCTGACAACGCTGTCCCGACACCCAGCACGGCGAGCACGGAGGAAATCAGATGAGTGAGAAGCGACGCGGACTGGGTCGGGGCCTGGGTGCACTGATCCCGACGGGCACTGACGCCCATCGGCCGGTCGACGTGTTCTTCCCGCACAGCAACGGCCTCCTTACCGCCGTGCCGGACTCGACGGGAGCGACTGACCATTCGCCCGCAACGAGCTGGGCGGCAGTCCTGCCGTCGGATTCTCTGGCGCCCGAGGGATCCGACGACGAGCTGCTGCCCGTCCCGGGTGCTCGCTATGCGGAGCTGCCGGTCGAGTCGATCCGCCCGAACGCTCGCCAGCCGCGGACCGCTTTCGATCAGGACGCGATGACCGAGCTCGTCGACTCGATTCGCGAGATCGGCGTGCTCCAGCCGATCGTCGTGCGTCCCGTCCCCGGTGGCGACGGCACCGCGTACGAGCTGATCATGGGGGAGCGGCGCTGGCGCGCGAGCCAGCAGGCCGGTCTCGCGACCGTGCCCGCAATCATCCGGGACACCGATGATTCCGATCTGCTTCGGGACGCGCTGCTCGAGAACCTGCACCGCAGCCAGCTGAACCCGCTGGAGGAAGCTGCGGCCTACCGCCAGCTCCTGGACGACTTCGGTTGCACCCACGACGAGCTGGCCACGCGAATCTCTCGATCCCGCCCGCAGATCTCCAACACCCTGCGGTTGCTCCGCCTTCCGCCGCTGGTGCAGCGTCGGCTGGCTGCCGGGGTGCTCTCTGCGGGGCACGCACGTGCGCTGCTGGGTCTGGCTGACGGCGCCGCCATCGAGCGGCTCGCGCAGCGGATCGTCGCCGAGGGCCTGTCCGTGCGGGTGACTGAGGAGATCGTGTCCTTCGGCGGTGAGCCGGAGGTGCCGGCCTCGGTCGTGCGTCGTCCGCGGGCGGGGGAACGTAATGCAGCCCTCGACAGCCTGGAGGCGCGGTTGTCCGACCGGTTCGAGACTCGAGTCAAGATTGCGCTCGGGAAGAGCAAAGGCAGATTGACGGTCGAGTTTGCGTCGGTGCAGGACCTCAACCGGATCCTGGAGACCATCGCACCGCTGGACCCGGGCCTGCTCAGGGACTGAATGAACGAACGCGCGCCGGTCGTCACGCCGCGTTCGGCGAACGGTGAGCGCGCGTGCACACTCGATGGCTTCAGGCGAGCGCCGTGCTGACGAGCGCGCGGTAGAGCGTGCGCAGGTCGTGTCCGCCGGCGATGGCGGCCTGCGGGAACAGGGACGTCTCCGTCATGCCGGGCGCAACGTTCACCTCGAGAAACTGCGGGGTTCCGCTGGCGTCGAGGATCAGGTCGGTGCGGGAGAGGTGCCGTAGGCCGAGCGTGCGGTGGGCGGCCAGGGCTACGGTCGAGACGTCCTCGGCTTCGACGGCCGAGAGGCGCGCGGGGGCGAAGTACTCGGTGCGCCCGGGGTTGTACCGCGCGTCGTAGTCGTAGGTGCCGTCCGTGACGATCTCGACGGCCGGCAGGGCGCGCGGGCCGTGGGCGTCCTCTATGACGCTGACGGCAAGCTCTCGGCCCTCGATGGCGTGCTCGACGAGGGCCGTGTCGGCGTAGGCAAAGGCGTCCACCATCGCACGGGGCAGGTCGGCGGCGTCGCGCACGAGGGTGACGCCGAGCGCGGAGCCCCCGTATGACGGCTTCACCACGAGCGGGAGACCGAAGCGAACGAGCAGGGCCTCGAGGACCCGGCTGGCCCCGAGCTCGCGGAAGAGGCTCTGCGGGAGCGTCACGAAGTCCGGCGTGGTGAGGCCCGCGCGGGCGACGGCGGTCTTGGCGATCGGCTTGCTCCACGCAATCCGGCTCGCTCGGGGACCGGTGCCGAGGTAGCGCAACCCGAGCAGCTCGATGACGTCGCGCACAGAACCGTCCTCGCCGCTCGCCCCGTGCAGCAACGGCCACACGAGATCAGGTCGCATCTCGGTGAGCGCGGGGATCAGATCGGCGTCGACGTCGTGCACGGTCACGTCCCAATCGGCGCCCCGCAGCGCATCCGCGACCCGTCGGCCCGAGCGCAGCGACACGTCCCGTTCGTGCGACATCCCGCCGGCGAGCACGACGACCCGAAGGGGCGAGCCGACGGTGGGTGGCAGGGGGCTAGCGGCGGTCACGGCGGTTCCTCACGGCAGGGACGGGCAGCGGACGAGGTGGTCGGGCAGGGGTCAGGACACGTCAGGGCCGGGCTGCTGCACGTCGTCGCGTGCCCGTTGACCGGAGACGCCGAAGAGCGAAACCAGCTCGCTCTCGGCGGCGACCACGCCGGCAAGGCGTCGCACGCCCTCGCGGATTCGCTCCGGCGTCGGGAAGCAGAACGACAAGCGCATGTGGTCGCTGCCCGCACCGTTGGCGTAGAACGCGGTACCCGGCACGTAGGCGACCCGCGCGGTGACGGCGCGCGGCAGCATCGCCTTGGAGTCGAGCCCCGGGGGCAGCTGCACCCAGGTGTAGAAGCCGCCATCAGGTACGGTCCAGGAGGCGTCGGGAAGGTGCTCAGCGAGTGCGCCGACCATCGCGTCCCGCCGCTCGCGGTACAGCTCGCAGAACGCCTTGATCTGTCCCCGCCAGTCGCACGTGGCGAGGTAGGCCGAGATGGCCAGCTGCGAGGCGTTCGATGGGCACAAGATCGCGGACTCGCTCGCGAGGACGAGCTTCTCGCGCACCGCGTGCGGCGCGACAGCCCAGCCGACGCGATAGCCCGGCGCGAACGTCTTGGAGAACGAGCCGAGGTACACCACGCCGTCGGCGTCCAGGGAGCGCATCGCGGGCAGGGGATCGCCCTCGAACCCGAGCAGCCCGTAGGGGTTGTCCTCCAGCACGAGCACGCCGTAACGGTGCGCGATCTCGAGGATCTGTGGCCGGCGCTCCGCCGACAGGGTCACCCCGGCGGGATTGTGGAAGTTGGGCACGGTGTACAGCAGCTTTGCGCGGCGGCCCGCCCGTGCGAGCGCGCCCAGGGTCTCCTCGAGCGCGACCGGGATCAGACCGTTCGCGTCGATCGGTACGTGCACGACGTCGGCCTGGTGGGCACGGAAGGCCCCGAGGGCTCCGACGTAGCTGGGCGCCTCGGCGAGGACGACGTCACCCGGGTTCACAAAGATTCGCGTCACAAGGTCGAGGGCTTGTTGAGAGCCGGTCGTGACGACGACGTCGTCGGGGTGGGCGTCGATGCCCTCCATTCGCATGACGTCGAGGATCTGTTCTCGGAGGGTCTCGTCGCCCTGCGCTGAGCCGTACTGCAGTGCCGTCGTGCCGCGGGTGGCGATGACCCGCTTCGACACCTCGCTCAGCACATCGAGCGGGAGCCCCTCGAGGTACGGCATGCCGCCGGCCAGCGAGACGACCTCGGGGCGGTTGGCAACCGCGAACAGCGCGCGAATCTCGGAGGCCCGCATGCCGTGGGCACGGTCGGCGTAGGAGCTGAGCCATGGGTCGAGCCGGGTGCCCCGAGCCGGCGCAGGCGCGGTGGTCGGGGTCGAAACGTCGGCAGCGGCCGCTGTGGTGGGCGGCGCACCAGCCCCGGACGTCTCGGAAGTCATGACCCGAGTCTCCCACGCGCCCTGAGGCGGCCCGCGCGGGCCGTGTGGTTCCGGGCTGCATGCCCGGTCACGCGCCGGTCAGACGAGCGCGAGGGCCTTCTCGATCTCGCCGACGAGCACCGGCTTGGGCTGTGCGCCGATGATCGTCGAGACGATCTCGCCGCCCTTGACGACATGCAGGGTCGGGATCGACACGATGCCGTAGTCGGCCGTGACCTGCGGGTTCTCGTCGGTGTTGAGCTTGACGATCTTGACCTTGCCCGCGTACTGGACGGCCAGCTCGTCGAGGATGGGGGCCACCTGGCGGCATGGGCCGCACCACGGGGCCCAGAAGTCGACGATGACGAGGATGTCCGAGTCGAGGACCTCGGCGCGGTAGGTGGCGTCGGTGGCGTGGATGGCGTTGCTCATCGGGCTTCCTTCAGGGTGGCTGGTATGTCGGCGAGGTAGTGCTGGGCGTCGAGGGCTGCGGCGCAGCCGGTCCCGGCGGCTGTGATGGCCTGGCGGTAGGTGTGGTCGACCGCGTCGCCGCACGCGAAGACGCCTGCGACGTTGGTCAGGGTCGTGCTGCCCTGGACCTGGATGTACCCGTCCGCGTCCAGGTCGACCTGCCCGACGACGAGCTCTGTGCGTGGGGTGTGCCCGATCGCGACGAACACACCACTTGCGGCGACCTCGCGCTCGGACCCGGTGATCGTGTCGCGGAGGGTGGCCCCGGTGACCTTGGTCTCGCCGTGCAGCGCGATGATCTCGCTGTTCCAGGCGAACTCGATCTTGGGGTCGTTCTTGGCGCGGTCGGCCATGATCTTCGAGGCGCGCAGCTCGTCGCGGCGGTGCACCATCGTCACCTTGGACGCGAACCGGGTCAGGAACGTGGCCTCCTCGACGGCAGAGTCCCCGCCGCCGACCACGAGGATCTCCTGGTTCCGGAAGAAGAAGCCGTCGCAGGTCGCACACCAGGACACGCCGTGCCCGGAGAGTCGCTTCTCGTCGGTCAGACCAAGTTCGCGGTATGCGGAGCCGGTCGCGAGGATCACCGCGGAAGCCGTGTGGGTCTCGCCGTTGCCGGTGCGGACCGTCTTGACTCCTCCGGTCAGGTCGAGCCCGACGGCGTCGTCCCAGACGATCTCGGCCCCGAACTTCTCGGCCTGCTTCTGCATGGCCTCCATGAGCTCCGGACCCAGGATGCCGTCGGGGAAGCCGGGGAAGTTCTCCACGTCGGTCGTGTTCATCAGTGCGCCACCGGCGGTCACGGAGCCGGCCAGCACCAGCGGGGCGGTTCCCGCACGCGCGGCGTAGAGCGCGGCCGTATATCCGGCGGGGCCGGACCCGATGATGATCAGGTCGCGGTGGGCGTGCGTCTGGTCGGTCAAGACTGGTCCTTCGGTTATGAGGAGCGGTCTGACGACCGCCGTGCACCAGAACGGAATCCGGGTGGGTTCTGTTCCGGCGGATCGTCAGGACAAGGTCACCTCTGCGAGCTCGATCCGGTTGCTGCCGTCGGTGGTCTGTGGCAGGGCGGTGAACCACAGCACGATGTGCTGGGTCGCAGTGGGCGCAGAGAGCGTGAGCACGGTGTTGGCGCTGAGTGTGCCCTCCGCGAGGACGGTGCCCTGAGTCGGCGTCGAGGGATCGGTTGCGCGCACCTCGACCCGCCCGCCCGTGCCGTTGACCTGGAGCGTCACCGTGGTCACGGTGGCCGGCGCGGTGAGGTTCACGGCGTACCCGACACCCTTCTTCAGTCCCGCGAAGGCAGCGGACTTGTAGGTGCGGGTGAACCAGACCGTGGCGGGGTTGCCGTCGACCGCGAGCGGGGCGGCCTCCGGGTGCTCGTTGTTGTCACCGCCGGGAGGCGGGTCGATCATCTGACCCGAGGCGATCGCGGGGGCTCCCGCCGCCGGATTCGCGACCGCGGCGCCGGTCGTGGCCGACGGTGCGGCGGACTGCGCCGCTGAAGCGCTGGCGCTCGGTCGCGGGGCGGCAGCGGGCGAGGTCGTGCCGATGGGGCTGGTCAGAGCACGGAAGGCGAGATACAGCCCGACGAGCACGACGACAACGACCACGGCGAGCACCAGCCGCGTGGGATCGAACCGCTTGGTGTGGATCGCCTCGCGGGCGGCGACCAGCTCGCCGAAGGCCCGTGGGTGGTGGACCGGTTCCGCGGTAGGCGCCGAGCTAGCCCTTGCGTGCGGCGGTGCGGCGGCAGGCGGCGCCACTGAAAGGATCTGAGTCGCGGTGGGAGCCGGTGCGGCGGTACGAGCCGGGTCGGGCGCAGTCGTCTGCCGAGAGGTGGGCGCGAACGTCGGGGGAGAGGTCGACGCGGATGCGGTCGCGCCGGATGCGGTCGCGCCGGATGCGGCCGCGCCAGACGTGGCCGCGGTGGAGGTCGCTGCTGAGGAGGTCGCTGCTGAGGAGGCGGCTGCAAGGGCGGCGGCTGCAAGGGCGGCGGCTGCCTCCCCGCCGGAACCGACCGCGGCCGCCGTACCGTACGCGCTCGCGCGAGCCGGTACCGCAGGCGGCGGCGTGCCTGGGCGGCCGGCCGCAGTCGCAGGCGTGGTCGCAAAGGCGGATCGGACGGACTGACGCCGCACAGTCGGCGGCGGGGGCACCGGACGCTCGGGCTCGGCGATGGCGGCGATGGCGGTCGTCGTCGGCTCGGGTGCTGGTGCCCGGGTGGCCGCCAGCAGGTCTACCCCGCGGATGTCACCCCACGGCTCGAGCTCGAGGATGAGCTCGGCGGGGCTGTGCGGACCGTCCTCGTTCGCGCCGAGCGTGACGGCGCAGAGCGTGTCGAGGTCGTTGGGAACGCCGGCGATCAGCTCGGACGGTGCGACCGGGCTGCCCTCGAGCCTTGGCGCTGCGGGCAGGCGCGGGATGCTCGAGCCGCTCTCGTCCTCGCTCGCGCCGCCGGTCTTTCCGGGCCACCGCCCGGTCAGGGCGGCGTACAGCAGCTCCACGAGACCGACGGTGTCCGTGCGGGTCGTCGACCGGGCGTCGCCCTGTCCCTCGCCCAGCAGTGCGCCGTCGACCGCGAGGCCGGTGAGCAGTACGCGGTCGTCCGGCGTCAGGTGGAGCACGGAGGGGCGCAGGGCGAGGTGGTGCACGCCCCGCCGGCGGGCGGCCTCCAGTGCAGCCGCGGCCTCACCGACGATGGCGCGCGCCTGGTCCGCCGGCAACGGTTCGTGTGCGACGAGCTCGGCGAGGGACGGTCCGTGAACCGGCTCGGTGACCAGGTAGGAGACGCCCTCATGGTCGCCGACGTCGAGCACGCGCACCAGACGCGGGTCGGTCACGAGCGCGGCGCGCCGGGCGGCGTCAAGGGCCTGCGGCACGTGGCCCGCGGTGAAGATGGCGACCCGCACGGGGCGATCAAGGATCCGATCCGTGGCCTCCCAGGCCATGGCGCCGACGAGGTCGGAAGTGATCGGCTGGAGCATCCGGTACCGGCCTGCCAGCAGGGTGCCTTGTCCGACGACGTCGTCCACCGGGCCTCCCTCTCTCTCGTCACCTGCGCACCACGTGCTTCGGGTACCGACCCCGCGCCGGTGCGGCCATGCTACGCGGAGCGGCCCGGGCGTCGGAGCAGGGGGCGCAGCACGGCATCGAGCTCGCCGACACGCATGAACCTCAGCAGCCCCACGTAGACACCAGTCATGAGGAGTCCGGCTGCGCCGCAGATCAGGGCCGCTCGCACGAACCCCGTGTCCGTAAGTCCGCCGATGACATGGACCGCGGCCCAGCCGAGACCCGCCGCGATCCCCGCGGCCAGGCTCACCCTGATGTACAGCTGTAGGACCCGCCTGCCCTCGAACCCTTTGAGCCGGCGCCGCAACATCCACAGTGCGACGACCGCGCCGCCGCCGTAGGAGATGGTCGTGGCTGCCGTGGCGCCCGCGACCCAGAACCGGGGCGCCGCCACGGCTTGCGCGAGCAGCGAGCCGGCCACGACGACCAGCGCCATCACGACCTGGATCGGGAACATGGACCGGGCGTCCCCGTAGGCGTAGAAGACCCGTTGCGCCATCGACCACACCCCGAACGCGGGCAGGCCCAGCAGCATCAGAACGATGACTGCCGCAAGGGCCGAGATGTCCGCAGGGGTCGCGGAGAACTGCAGCACCCGGGCCAACGGGTACGCGAGGACCGCGATCACCGCGGCCGCGAGGACGGTGAAGAGCCCGACGGACCGCAGCCCGAACGAGAGCTCGGCGCGGACGGCTCTCACGTCGCCGGCGGCAGCCTTGACCGACAGTCCGGTGAACAAGGCGGTCAGCAGCGAGACGGTGACGAGCGAGTGCGGGAGCATGAAGACGAGAAACGCGTTGTCGTACACGGCATTGCCCGCCAGGCCGGCGCCGCCGGTCTCCCCGCCCACGGCGCTGGCCACCCTCGTCACGACGAGGACGCCCAGCTGGCCGACGACGAGGCCCGCGAAGGTCCAGGAGGCGACCCGGCCGGCCCGGCCCAGGCCGACGCCACGGAAACCCCAGCGTGGCCGGTACCGGAACCCGCTTCGGTACAGCGGCACGAGCAGGACGAGTGCCTGGGCGACGACACCCAGCGTGGTCGTCCCGGCGAGGAGCGCGACCTGGCCGCCGGTCCAGGTTCTCGCCTCGTCGATGGTCGCGGCGTTCGCCGCCCAGGTGCCGAACACCGCGATGTACGCCCCGAGCCCCGCCATCGCCACGAGGTTGTTGATGACGGGCGCCCACATGAGCGGGCCGAAGCTTCCGCGGGCGTTGAGGACCTGCCCGATGAGCGAGTACAGCCCGTAGAAGAGCACCTGCGGCAGGCACCAGTAGGCGAAGAGAACCGCGAGACCCGTCAGCTCGGGGTCGCCGAAGTTCGTGTAGAGCGCGACGACCACCGGGGCGGCGATCGTGAGGATCGCCGCCAGACCGGCGAGCAGTACCGCGCCAAGGGTGAGGAGCCGGTTGACGTAGTCGTCCCCGTCCCCCTCGGGTCGGGCGTAGGCACGCACCACCTGCGGCACGAGTACTGCGTTGAGCACTCCGCCGGCGATCAGCAGGTACAGGATGTTCGGCAGCTTGTTGCCGACCGCGAACCCGTTCGCGGCGTCTCCGGTCAGGCCGATCGCGTAGACGAGCAGAGCGCCCTTGACGAACCCGAGGATCCGCGACACCGCGGTTCCCGACGCCATCATCGTGGTGTGCCGCCCGAGGTTGGCGTGGCCGTCGGGGATCGGGACGGCAGGGCTCACGTCGTCGGGCAGCGGGCCGCTCACTGCTGGTCGTCCGGTGGGCCGGCGATCTCGGCGGTCTGAACCAAGCTGGCCCCGCGCTTCGCGGTCTTTCCACGTCGGATGGTGCGCCCGATCCCGAACAGGAACGCGAGCCCGAGCGCACCTGCGACTCCCGCCGTGCCGAGGTTCTCCCAGTCGGCGCGCACGCGCACCGTGACGGAACTGGGCCCGGAGATCGGGGCACCCCCGGGCGCGAGCAGGGTCACCTGGACCCGCACGTCGCCGCTGCCCACCGCGCGGAACGGGATGCGAGCCTGCATCTCGGACCCGGCCGGCACGGTCACGGTCTGGTCCGCGGCGACGACCAGCAGCCTGTTCGCGGGCACGAGGGCGACCTGCACGGTCGCGTCCTGGTCGAGAACGTTGCGGAGCCCGACAGGGAAGGTGCCGGACTGCGAGATGAGGTTGAGCACGCTGCCGGGCACGACGGCGACGCCGGTGCTTCGGGTGGCGAGGTTGGCGATGACGGCGTTCACGACGGTCGTGCGCCCGCGCGGCGCGAGGCGCCACGCGACGGACGCGGGGGCGAGCACCTGCGCGTCGGCACCCTTCAGGAGGGCTTTCGGGTCGGGGACGACGGTGGCGAAGGTCGCGAGCTGGGTGCGGGCCGTGCGCAGGGCACCGATCTCCGCCGGCGGGAGCTCGCGCTCGACGGTGGCTTTCTCGGGCAGGGTGTCCCGCGTGACGCGCGGGTCGGCCGTCCCGATCAGGGTCGAGAGGGGCGAGAGGGTGATCCACGGGGCCGTGGCGAGCGCCGCGAGCTGGGCCCGTGCGACCGCGACGTCCGGGCGCCAGCCCCGATCGGGGGCCAGCAGCACGTGCCGGGGGTCGTTCGGGCGCTCGCGTGCGACCACGGCTGTCTCGGCGAGCATGCGCTGCGCGGCGGTGGCCGCGGTCTGTCCGGTGGGTTCGGTGAGCAGGTCCGTCAGGATGGGGTCGGCCACGAGTGCGGCGACGTCTCCCGCGGCCGTCTTCACGGTCGCCCGCCCGGTCGGGGTGTAGGTGAGGTCGCGCGGGGCCAGGCCGGCACCGGTCACGACGACGGCATGAGCGCCGGTCTGGGCCGCGAGCATCACAGTGGCCCGGTCCGGCACCGGGTCGGCCGGCCACGCGAGGTCCGTGCGCGGCGGGGTGCCGATCACGGGCAGCGATGCGCTCGCAGCGAGCGCGGTGGCGGTGGCCGCGATGTCGCCTGCGTCGGCGTGTGCGAGTGCTGCGAGGTCGGGGTCCAGCGAGGGAAGTGCGAAGACGTCACGGCCGGCTGCCGCCGCGGTCAACCCGGAAGCCAGGGTCCGCACGTCCGCGCCCGAGGCCGGGGTGCCGGGCGGGCCGGCGCCCGCAGCCACCGTCGCCAGCAGGGCAGGATCGACGACCCAGGCCACCTCGGGATGGTCCTTGGTCACCGCGAGCAGGTCATCGAGCCTGATGAGCGTCTGGGGCGAGACAGCGGCCGCATCCGTTGCCGTCGGGTCGACCGCGTCCCCGGTGAGCGGGATGGCGACGCTCAGGCGCGTGGACTGCACCGCGTCGGTGGGGAGCCACACGGTGAAGGTGCGTGCGAGGCCCTGCCGGCGCCCGGCGTCGGTGACCTCGACCGAGAGCCCGCGTGGGCCCCAGGCGGTGGGTCCTGTCGCGAGGGCCAGCGCGCTCGCCGGGACGCGCAGCTCGACATCCTCCTGGGTGCCCGGTGCGAGCGGCGCGCCGAGGGCAACCGTCTGGACGACCGTGCCTGCGGAGTCGGTCGCGCCCGAGTTCGTCCACTGGTCCAGCGCGCTGCGGGTTGAGATCAGGACCCGTTTGATCCGGAGCGTCGCCCGGGGGTCGGCCAGCTGGTTGTTGCCGGTGTTGTGCACCGTCGCGCGCACCACGAGATCATCGCCCGGCCGCAGCGTCTGGGGCATGACGTCCGTCACGTCGATTCGAGCCGGAAGCTCGATGGGGGAGCTGGCGGAGGGCGTCGGCGTCGGTGTGGTGGCCGCTGCGGCGGGCGACGCCGCGGTCACGGTCGGTGCCAGCAGGACACCCGCGCCGAGCAGACCACCGAGCAGGCCGCGGAGCAGGTGACCGAGACGTGCGCGCCGCGCGCGGCCGGGCTGGGCGCTCATGCCCTTCGGCCGAGCACGACGTGCGCCGCCTCGGCGAGCCGCCGCTCGTTGGGGTAGGCGAGTCGGTGCGGGAGCTCGTTCAGGGCCACCCACTCGGCGATCTCAGCCTCGCCGTCCGGGTCGCCCTCCACGGTCAGCGTGCCGTCGAGCGCATCGAGCAGGAAATGGTGGACCACCTTGTGCACGCGGCGGTCGTCGCCGGTGAACCAGTAGTCGACGACACCCAGGCGCCGGACCACTTCGCCATGGATCCCCGTCTCCTCCGCGATCTCGCGGACCGCCGCCTGCTCCGGTGTCTCGTCGCCCTCGAGGTGTCCCTTGGGCAGGCACCACTCAAGGTGTCCCGCACGGTTGCGGCGAGCGATCACTGCCGCGAGGTGTACGCCCCGCACGAGCGAGATCACGAGCCCGCCCGCGGAGGTCTCGTCGACGATCGGCAGGCCCGGCGCGACGGCGCGGGACCGGGAGGGGTCGATGCGCAAGGGATGGCCGCCCGGCGGTGCCGGCACGCCGAGAGGGCGTGGGTGCGGCACGACGGTGGACATGCCGCAACTGTAACGACCCCACGCGGCGGCGCTGGGCACCCGGCGGCTGGCCGGAGGTCACCTGCACCCGGCCGGCCGCGATATGGCACGCTTGGACGTCGTGCCCCTGACCGAGAACCCCGCCGAGAACGTCGAGCCCGTCGCAGGAGCCGTTGGCCCCGAAGTGTCGACGCCTCTCACGCTGCAACGCCGCGCCGTCGGGATCCTCACCGAGCTGGCCCCCGCGGCCCTTGAGCTCGGCGAGCTGTTCCGGCAGGACGGCCACGAGCTCGCCCTCGTCGGGGGACCGGTGCGCGACGCCTTCCTCGGCCGGGTCAGCGCGGACCTCGACTTCGCGACCTCTGCGACTCCGGACCAGACGGAGGCGCTGCTCGCCGGCTGGGGTGATACGCACTGGGACATCGGGAAGGCTTTCGGGACGATCGGCGCGGCGCGGCGACGGGCCGGCGAGAACGTCGCCGTCGAGGTGACGACCTACCGGACCGACGCGTACGACGGGTCGTCGCGCAAGCCGGAGGTCGTCTTCGGCCGAACACTCGAGGGCGACCTCTCGCGGCGGGACTTCACGGTGAACGCGATGGCGGTGCGGTTGCCGGAGCTCGCCTTCGTGGACCCGTTCGATGGGCTGGCCGACCTCGCCCGACGGACGCTGCGCACACCAGTCACCGCACGACAGTCCTTCGACGACGACCCGTTGCGGATGATGCGAGCCGCACGTTTCACGGCGCAGCTCGACTTCACGATGGACGGGCCGGCGCGCGCCGCGATCGAGCAGATGAGCGGGCGGATCTCGATCGTGTCGGCCGAGCGGGTGCGGGACGAGCTGGTCAAGATCTTGATGTCGGACGGGCCACGGCGCGGGCTCGAGGTGCTCGTCGATACGGGGCTCGCCGAGCATGTGCTTCCCGAGCTGCCGGCCCTCCGGCTCGAGATCGACGAGCACCACCGGCACAAGGACGTCTACCAGCACTCGCTGACCGTGCTGGAGCAGGCGATCGAGCTGGAGTCCGGGCCGACGGGGCCGGTGCCGGGCCCGGACCTGGTGCTCCGGCTCGCGGCGCTCTTGCACGACGTCGGCAAGCCGGCGACCCGACGGTTCGAGGAGGCCGGCGGCGTGAGCTTCCACCACCACGAGGTCGTCGGCGCGAAGCTCGTCGCGCGCCGGCTCAGGGCGCTGCGGTTCGACCGGGAGACGGTCAAGGCGGTCTCGCGCCTGACTGAGCTGCACCTGCGCTTCCACGGCTACGGCGAGGGTGAGTGGACCGACTCAGCCGTGCGGCGGTACGTGACCGACGCCGGCCCGCTGCTCGAGCGCCTGCACCGGCTCACCCGGTCGGACTCCACCACGCGGAACCGGCGCAAGGCTCAACGGTTGTCGACGGCCTATGACGAGCTCGAGGTGCGAATCGCGGCGCTGCGCGAGCACGAGGAGCTCGCGGCGATCCGTCCCGACCTCGACGGCGAGCAGATCATGGCGATCCTCGACGTGCTGCCGGGTCCGGTGGTCGGGCAGGCGTACGCGTTCCTGCTCGAGCTGCGCATGGATCAGGGCCCGCAAGACGCGGAGCAGGCCCGGGCGGCTCTGCTCGCGTGGTGGTCCACCCGGCCGAGGTGAACCGTGGCCGTCAGGATCTTGCGAACGCGCCTCGTGGTGACTTGGCGCGGTAGATGACCGCGGTGGTGAGGTAGGCGAGCGCTAGGGCGGTGAAGACCGCCGGCGAGTATCCGGCATCGGGCAGGACGAGGGCCGCGAGGGCCGCCGCGCCGACGAAGGCTGCGTTGTAGAGGACGTCGTAGAGGGCGAAAGCGCGACCGCGGAACGCGTCGTCGGTGTCCCGCTGAACGATCGTGTCCACCGCGATCTTCGCGCCCTGGGCTGCCAGCGCGAGGGCGGCGGCTGCGGCCAGGAACGCCCACCGGACGATCGTCACCGTCAGCAGGAGCTGGCTCGCCGCAGCCAGCATCAGGCAGTACACGATCCAGGCGTGCGGCCCGGTGCGGGGGGCCAGGACCGGGGTCAGCACGGCTGCCAGGAGGAATCCGAGCGCGGCGGCGGCGAGCACGGTGCCGAACATCGCGAGGCCGGCGGAGGTGTCCGTGGGGTCTGCGAGCAGGTTCCGGGAGATGAGGATGCTCGCGATGAACACCACGCCGTACAGGAACCGGTGCGTTGCCATGACGGCGAGCGCCCGGGCGGGGGTCTCGCGTCTGCGCAGGTGGCGCGCCCCGGCGATCAGCCCGAGGGCGAGGGTGTGCAGGGCGTGCCGCATCTCGTCGGGGCCGGCTCGGCGGTCGGGTCCGAGCAGGTCGTGACCCATGCGTGTCGCGAGCACGGACGCCGCGGCGAAGACGAGCGCGGCGACCACGAGGACGGTCGCGTCCTTGCTCCGGCCGGGCGCCAGCAGGAGGCCGAGCGCGAACGCGATGAAGCCGCCCACCCCGGCGGCCACGGCACCGAGGGTGGGTGTCAGGGAGTTGGCCGTGAGCAGCAGCGGGCCGCTGACGACTCGCGGGAGCGACGCCGACAGCGCCGAGAGCAGGAAACGGTTGATCGACAGGTCGAGGAGAGCCAGCACGTAGACCGCGGGGCTGACGCCGCGGGTCAGCAGGAGGAGCGCGATCGCGAGCGTGATCGTGACCCTGACGAGGTTGCCGATGACCAGCACCTGACGCCGCCGCCAGCGATCGAGGAGCACTCCGGCCCACGGGCCCACGACCGTGAACGGGAGCAGCAGTACCGCAAACGCCGCCGCGACGCCGGTAGCGGTGCTCGCGTTCTCTGGGGAGAAGAAGAACAAGGTCGCGAGCCCGACCTGGAAGATCCCGTCACCGGTCTGGCTCGTCAGACGGACCGCGAAGAGCTTGCGGAAGGAGGGAAGCCGGAGGAGTGCTCTCAGCTCCCGGATCACCTGCACGCCGGTCAGCGTAGTCGGGCGTGCTCCGGGCGACCGAGGGCGACATCCGGCCGCGGCCGGATCGCGTGCTGAGGCACGTGCCGGGTAACGTCCCCAGGCCTAGGCAAGGGAGCGACACCATGACCGGCGAAGACCGACCCCTCCTGACGCATGTCGACGAAAGTGGCGCGGCGCGCATGGTCGACGTGAGTGCCAAGGACGTCACCGTCCGCAGCGCGACGGCGAGCGGCTTTCTCGCTACGACCCCGGACGTGATCGAGCTCCTGCGCGGCGACGGCGTGCCCAAGGGCGACGCGCTCGCGGTCGCGCGCATCGCGGGCATCCAGGCGTCCAAGCGCACACCGGATCTCGTTCCGCTGTGCCACCCCGTCGCGATCCACGGGGTGGTGATGAACCTCGCGGTGATGGACGACGGCGTCGCGATCGGGGCCACGGTCCGCACCGTCGACCGCACGGGTGTGGAGATGGAGGCGCTGACCTGCGTCGCGGTCGCCGGGCTGACGCTGATCGACATGATCAAGGCGGTGGACCGGTCCGCGACGCTCACCGACGTCCGCGTCGAGGAGAAGACGGGCGGGCGCCGCGGCACCTGGCGCCGGGACGCGCAGGCGTAGGCAGACCCCCGGCTCTGTGCGCGCCGGGGGTCTGCCTACGGGCGGTTCTGCGGGCTAGCGCTCCACGTCGCCGCGGATGAAGGCCTCAACGGCCTCGCGGCCCTTCGTGTCCTCCATCTGGACCGGCGGCGACTTCATGAAGTACGTCGCGGCGGAGATGATCGGGCCACCGATGCCGCGGTCCAGGGCAATCTTCGCGGCGCGGACCGCGTCGATGATGATGCCGGCCGAGTTGGGGGAGTCCCAGACCTCGAGCTTGTACTCAAGATTCAACGGGACCTCGCCGAACGCGCGACCCTCGAGGCGTACGTACGCCCACTTGCGGTCGTCGAGCCACTGGATGTAGTCCGACGGCCCGATGTGCACGTTGCGCGGAGCCAGGTCCTGCTTGAGGTTCGACGTGACCGACTGTGTCTTTGAGATCTTCTTCGACTCGAGCCGGGTGCGCTCGAGCATGTTCTTGAAGTCCATGTTCCCGCCGACGTTCAGCTGGTACGTGCGGTCCAGGATGACGCCGCGGTCCTCGAAGAGCTTCGCCAGCACGCGGTGCGTGATGGTTGCGCCGACCTGTGACTTGATGTCGTCGCCGACGATCGGTACGCCGGCCGCTTCGAACTTCGCGGCCCACTCGGGGTCGGAGGCGATGAAGACGGGCAGGGCGTTGACGAGCGCGACCTTCGCGTCGATCGCGCACTGCGCGTAGTACTTCGCGGCCTGTTCCGAACCGACCGGCAGGTAGCAGACCAGCACGTCGACGCGGGCTTCCTTGAGGGCGGCGACGATGTCGACCGGCTCGGCGTCGGACTCGTCGATGGTCTCGCTGTAGTACTTGCCGAGACCATCGAGGGTGTGGCCGCGCTGGACGGTGACGCCGAGCGGAGGCACGTCCGCGAACTTGATCGTGTTGTTCTCGCTGGCACCGATCGCGTCGGAGAGGTCGAACCCGACCTTCTTGGCGTCGACGTCGAACGCAGCGACGAATTCCAGGCTGGAGACGTGGTAGTCACCGAACTGCACGTGCATGAGACCGGGAACGGTGCTGCTCGGGTCAGCGTCCGCGTAGAAGTGCACGCCTTGGACCAGCGCTGAGGCGCAGTTGCCGACGCCGATGATGGCGACGCGGATGGAGGTCATCCTTGCTCCTTCGATTCAGTGCCGAGACGCGGAACGCCGCCGGCAAGGTTGGCGTCGGTCGGTTGACCGGTGCCGGTGAGGTTCACGCGGCGGGTGCCACGCTCGTTGTCGATGAGGTCGTCGAGCCAGCGGACCTCACGCTCCACGCGTTCGAGCCCGTGACGCTGCAGCTCGAGGGTGTAGTCGTCCATGCGCTCGCGAGCCCGGCTGAAGGACTGTCGAACCGTCTCCAGTCGTTCGGTGAGCCGGATGCGTCGGCCCTCGAGGATGCGCAAGCGGGTCTCGGCGTCGGTCTGCGCGAAGAAGGCGAACCGGACGTCGAAGTTGTCGTCCTCCCAGGCGGTCGGCCCGGAGGAAGCCAGGATCTGCTGGAAGTGCTCCTTGCCCTCAGCCGTCAACTGGTAAACGATGCGGGCGCGCTTACCTGCCAGGGCGTGCGGCGGTGCATCAGCAGAGTGGGTTCCGACGATCCATCCGCGAATGACGAGCGACTTCAGGCACGGGTACAGCGAGCCGTAGGACAGGGCCCGGAACGAGCCGAGCATGAGATTGAGCCGCTTACGCAGCTCGTACCCGTGCAACGGGGCCTCGTCGAGCAGACCGAGGATGGCCGGCTCGAGTACGTCAGAACGTCCTCGCAACGCGATCCCTCCCCTGCTGCCCCCGGCGGGCCGACTTGTGACCTCGCCGCCGATGTATCGAGTTGATACATCGAGAGACTATGACGAATAGAGCGTCCCGGCAACTGAACGGTGCGCGCGGGTCTCGTGATCATCGTGTGAAGGACCCCGTGCGGACCGCCCGGAGCGGCGATCCGTACAGCGGACTCCCGCATACTGGTCGCGCAACAGCCAGGTCCGCGCCAGGTCGCGGCCCGGTTGTGATGCAGTCGTCGGCGGAGGGCAACACGTGGCAGGCACGAACCAGCGGGGCCGATCGGGTGCGGCTCGGGGCGCGAGCGATCGCGGGGATCGCGCGCTCTTCGACTACCCTCGTGCGGGGAAGACCGGTGTCCTTCGGTGGCTGCCGTCCTGGCGGCTCGTGCTGGGCGTGGTCCTGACGGGCGGTTTCCTGGTGCTCGGCCTCGTGGTTGCGGCCTACGCGACGACGACCATCCCCAAGCCGAGCGAGTTCGCGCAGGCGCAGACGACGACCGTCCGCTACGCGAACAACGCGGACGGGAGCCCCGGTGCGGTGATGGGGACCTTCGCGACACAGACGCGGCAGATCATCGACGCCAAGACCATCCCCGTGCAGGTCGCGCACGCCGTCGTCGCCTCCGAGGACGAGACCTTCTACGCGAACGCCGGGATCGACCCCACCGGTATCGTGCGGGCTTTCGTCAACAACGTCCGCGGTGGTGCCACGCAGGGCGGTTCGACAATCACCCAGCAGTACGTCGAGCGCTACTACGCGGGCAAGACGACGTCCAGCTATGTGGGCAAGTTCAAAGAGGCGCTGCTCGCCGTGAAGATCGGCCAGAGCCAGCAGAAGGACATGGTGCTGGGCAACTACCTGAACACCATCTACTTCGGCCGTAGCACCTACGGCCTGCAGGCCGCTGCACAGGCGTACTTCGGCGTCAATGCGTCCGACCTGAACGTGGCGCAGGGTGCGCTGCTCGCCGGCATCATCCCGTCGCCGTCGACCTGGGACCCCGCAGTGAACCCCGCGAAGGCGCAGCAGCGCTGGGCGCGCGTGCTGGACCGCATGGTCAAGGGCGGGTCGCTCACCGCCAAAGAACGCGCCGCCCAGGTCTTCCCCCCGACCATCCCGGTCGCGAAGCAGCAGACCTACCAGGGCCCGCAGGGCTACCTCCTCGACATGGTGCGCCGCGAGCTCAAGGCCAAGGCGCTCCTCACCGACGACCAGATCGACACGGTGGGTCTGAGCGTCGTCACCACGATCGAGCAGCCGGTGCAGGCCGCCGCCGAGAAGGCTGTCGCCGGCCTGCGCGACGGCACGCTCGCGGGTGTGGCGCCCAACCCGCTCATGAAGGTGGGGCTCACCTCCATCGATCCCGCCGATGGCGCGATCGTGGCTCTCTACGGCGGCCCGGACTACATCACCCAGGCGCGCAATGCCGTCACCCAGGACTCCGCCCAGGCGGGCTCGACGTTCAAGCCGTTCGCACTGGTGGCCGCGCTGGAGAACGGTGTGAGCCTGACCAAGACCTACACCGGGAACAGCCCCATGACCATCAAGGGCTGGGGCGCGGGCAAGGTCCAGAACTTCAGCAACGAGCAGGCCGGCACGATCGATCTCGTCAAGGCCACGGCGGACTCCGTGAACACGGTCTATGCCCAGCTGAACGTCGACGTCGGCCCGGCCAAGACGGCCGACGCCGCCAAGCGCGCGGGTGTCACGACGAAGGTCGGGACGAACCCGGCGAACGTGCTCGGCACGGACACCGTGTACCCGCTCGACATGGCCAACGCATATGCGACCTTTGCCGCCCAGGGCTACCACAGCACGCCGTTCATCGTCCGCTCGGCGACGTACCTCAAGGACGGAGCCGTCGCCTACAAGGGCGCAGGCACCCGCGAGCAGGTCTTCAAGCCTGACGTGATGGCCGACGCGACCTACGCGATGACCAGCGTCGTCCAGGACGGGCTGGGGAAGAAGTGGATCAAGCCGCTCGGGCGTCCGATCGCCGGCAAGACCGGTACGTCGACCGACAACCACTCGGCCTGGTTCGTCGGGTACACGCCCCAGCTCGCGACCGCGGTGGCGTTCTTCCAGTCGACCGCCGACGGCAGCAGCCAGGACGCCATCACCCCGTTCGGCCGGGGAGTCAAGGAGATCACCGGTGGTACCTGGCCTGCCGCGCTGTGGGCCGCCTACATGAAGCCTGTGCTCAAGCTCCCGAAGTACTCCCCCGTGGTCAAGTTCCCCGATCGGGCGAACGTGAATCGGAAGGTGCAGACCTCGACGCCGACCGCGATGCCGTCGACCGCGCCGACCGCGGCGCCGGCGCCGACAACCACGCCATCGGCCGCCCCGACGGTGGCGACGGTGCCCGCCGGGCTCGTGGGCATGACTCAGGCCGACGCCGAGGCGGCGATCGTCAACGCCGGGCTCAGTCCCGGGGTCACCAAGGCGGTGGATGCGACCGTCCCGAAGGGCCGGGTCGTCAGCGCGTCCCCGGCTGCCGGAGCCTCGGTCGTACCTGGCTCGGCCGTGGCGATCCTCATCTCGATGGGCCCGGTCCCGTAGTCACCGGCCTCCTGAGGTCCACACCCGCGCGTTGATTTCGCCGCTGGTGCGGACAGCCGGTATCGTGATCGGTTGCTGTGCCCATCAGGCGTCGTCGCAGATCGACGCGCGCCCGGGCACGGCGACGACATAGCCCTCCTGTCACGGAGAGACCGTGACCGCAAAGTCCACAGGAGGTGGGTAACCGCATGCGTCAGTACGAGATCATGATCATCCTCGACCCCGAGGTTGAGGAGCGCACCGTCGCACCGTCGCTCGACAAGTACCTCTCGGTCGTCAAGAGTGACGGCGGCAGTGTCGACAAGGTCGACATCTGGGGCCGGCGTCGGTTGGCGTACGACATCCAGAAGAAGTCCGAGGGCATCTACGCAGTGGTCGACTTCACGGCTACCGCAGACACCGCGAAGGAGCTCGACCGCCAGCTGGGCCTGAACGAGGTCGTGCTGCGGACCAAGGTTCTGCGCGCCGACGCCTGAGGGCACGGCACGCACATCCTGACTCAGGCACGACAATCGAGGAGCTGGCATGGCTGGTGAGACCGTCATCACGGTGATCGGGAACCTGACCGGGGATCCGGAGCTGCGCTTCACCCCGTCGGGTTCGGCTGTCGCCAACTTCACCGTGGCCTCGACGCCGCGGATCTTCGACCGCCAGAGCAACGAGTTCAAGGACGCCGACACGCTTTTCATGCGGTGCTCGATCTGGCGGGAGGCGGCCGAGAACGTCGCCGAGTCGCTCACCAAGGGCACCCGGGTCATCGCTTCCGGGCGGCTCGTCCAGCGCTCCTACGAAACCCGCGAGGGTGAGAAGCGCACCGTGGTCGAGCTGCAGGTCGACGAGATCGGCCCGTCGCTGCGTTACGCCAGCGCCAAGGTCACCCGCGCACAGCGCAGTGGCAGCGGTGGTGGTGGCGGTTTCGGTGGTGGCAACAGTGGTGGCGGTGGTGGACGCGCGGGCGGTCAGCAGGACGACCCGTGGGCCACCTCAGCCCCCACCGGCGCGTCGTCGGGCGCGTCGTCCTCGGACGAACCGCCGTTCTGATCTGAGTCACACCGGGCGCCGAGCCCGTTCAGCACCCATCCCGGGGCATGGCAACGCCCCGGGCTCCATATCCACTCTCAAGGAGCCCCACGATGGCTAAGGCCGTTGTTCGCAAGCCCAAGAAGAAGCTCAACCCGCTCAAGGCGGCGAAGATCACCGTCATCGACTACAAAGACACTGCGCTGCTGCGCAAGTTCATCTCCGACCGCGGAAAGATCCGCGCTCGTCGGGTGACCGGTGTGACCGTCCAGGAGCAGCGCGCGATCGCGCGTGCCGTCAAGAACGCCCGTGAGATGGCGCTCCTGCCGTACTCGTCGTCTGCTCGCTGAGAAGGAGGTTGACTCATGGCAAAGATCATCCTGACCCACGAGGTCACCGGTCTCGGTGCCCCGGGCGACGTCGTCGAGGTGAAGGACGGGTTCGCCCGTAACTACCTCGTCCCGCGCGGCCTCGCCCATGCCTGGTCCAAGGGCGCAGAGAAGCAGATCACCTCGATTCGCAAGGCCCGCAAGGCCCGCGAGATCGAGACGCTCGACGAGGCGAAGTCTGTCCGTGACTCACTTCAGTCCAGGACGGTCGTCGTGACGGCAAAGGCCGGCAAAGGCGGTCGTCTGTTCGGGGCGGTCACCACGTCGGAGATCGCCGACGCCGTCAAGGCTGCCGGGGCTCCGGCGGTCGACAAGCGCAAGGTCGAGGTCGGTAGGCCGATCAAGGCTTTGGGGGACTATCACGTGCAGGTTCGCCTGCATCCTGAAGTCACCGCGACCATCTCCGTGACGGTTGTCGCCGCGGTCTGAGTACCGGAAATCACGGGCGCGCAAGCGCCCACAGCACTACCGGCAGGATCCGACCTCGCGGGTCGGGTCCTGCCGGCGGCGACGTCCGGTGCCGCAGGTGATTCAGGTAACGGTCTGGGCACACCTGCCAGCCGCCTATTGACGCCCTCAAGTTCACCGTGATGCTCAGAACACATGGAATCGGCACACTGATGCCGCCGTGGATTACCCGCATGGTCGTTGCGTCAGGCGCGGTGCAGCTGATCAGAGCCGCTGTCGGCCAAGAGACGGCAGCGGCGATGAGGAAACAGCTGCCGCCCGTCGTCTCGTGAATGAACTTCTCCAACTCGGGCCGGTAGGTGACGGGGGTCAGGTCCCCGTGACGAGCCAGGTGGTCCCGCGGGCGCGCAGGCCTGTCGTGAGGGCGCGGGCCAGCATGAACACCCCTGCGAAGGCAGCCCACAACCATGCGAGCCCGGTTGCGCCGTCGGGTGCCCAGGCGCGGACCGCGAGGGCGAACGGTGCGTACGCGACGAGCGTCAGCATTCCGGTGGCGGCCAGGTAGCGGCCGTCCCCGGCGCCGATCAGGACGCCGTCGAGCACGAAGACCCAGCCCGCGACCGGGAGGAAGACGGCGACCACGACGAGCGAGCCGGCGACGGCGGCGCGTACGTCCGGGTCACCGGTGAACAGCGGCGCGAGCCACCGGCCGCTCGCCGCGACGACGATGCCCAGCACGGCTCCCGCGACCGTGCCCCAGGTCACGACGCGGCGCAGCACGGCACGGGTCTGAGCGACGTCGGCGGCACCGAGTGAAACCCCGACGAGCGCCTGCGCGGCGATTGCCAGCGCGTCGAGCGCGAACGCCGTCAGGCCCCAGACGGAGCTGACGACCTGGTGCGCGGCGAGCGCCACGGCGCCGAGACCGGCGGCGACGAAGACCGTGAGCAGGATGGCCAGCCGCAGCGAGAGCGTGCGTACGAGCAGCGGCGCGCCCGCGCGGGCGTTGGCCCAGATGCCCCCTGCGGCGGGCAGGAGTGACGCACCGGCCGCTCGGGCGCCACGCGCGACGACATTCGTGAGCACGGCCGCCATACCGAGCTGGGTGATGGCAGTCCCGAGACCGGAACCTGCAATGCCCAGACCGACGCCGTATACGAGTGCGAGGTTGAGGACCGCATTCACGACCGCGCCGCCGGCGGCGACCCGCAGCGGCGTGCGGGTGTCCTGCAGCCCGCGTAGCGCGCCCGTCGCACCGAGCACGACGAGCATTCCGGGCAGTCCCGGGGCTGACCACCGTAGGTAGGTGACGGCGTGCGTGGCGACCTTGGGCGTCGCACCGAGCATGGTGACGGCCCAAGGCGCCCCGAGCCAGGCGACGACGGCGAGGACCGCACCGAGCCCGGCCGCGAGCCACATGCCGTCCACGCCGAAGGCGAGCGCGCCGCCGGGGTCGCCCGCACCGATCCGTCGTGCGACGGCGGCGGTAGTCGCATACGCGAGGAAGACGCACAGGCCGACGAGGGTGATCAGCACCGTCGAAGCGATCGCAAGACCGGCCAGCTGGGCGGTGCCGAGATGGCCGACGATGGCCGAGTCGGCGAGCACGAAGAGCGGCTCGGCGACGAGCGCGCCCAGCGCGGGGATGGCCAGGGCGAGGATTCGGGCGTTCAGCGCATGGTCATCGCGTCCACGCCTTGGATTGCTTGCCAAGTCTTCTCCCGTCCACAGCCGCGCTGGACGTCGGCGCCGCTCACGTCCGGGATCCGCGGGTGCGATCCCAAGTATCCACAGGTATTTCCACGTCCTGTGCACAGTTGTCCGCGGAGCCCGTCCACAGGTTTCCCACAGCAAGGCGCAAACCCCCGTTGTGGTCGGACCGACGGGCGCCTAGCCTCGGGTAGCCGCAAGGCCCAGAGTCCGGAAAGGGTTCGGATGTCGAATGTCCGACCCATCCGGTAGAACGTGTGTACGACGAAGTATGACGAGTCTGGGGTGTGCCGGTTGTCGATCGAAGAGCTTGAGCAGGGGTACTCGGGGGGCGCCGCGCGCGGTGGCTTCGACCGCACGCCGCCGCAGGACCTGGCGGCCGAGCAGAGTGTGCTCGGCGGCATGATGATCTCGAAAGATGCGATCGCCGACGTCGTCGAACAGCTCCGCGCGACCGACTTCTACAAGCCGGCCCACGAAGCGGTCTATGACGCGGTCATCGACCTTTACGGCCGTGGTGAGCCGGCCGATGCCGTCACGGTCGCGGCAGAGCTTACGAAGCGCGGGGAGATGGGCCGCATCGGTGGCGCGCCATACCTGCACACCCTGATCTCGATGGTGCCGACCGCGGCGAACGCGGGGTACTACGCCCGGATCGTGCGCGAGCGCGCGGTGCTGCGCCGGCTCGTCGAGGCGGGAACGCGCATCGTCCAGCTCGGTTACGCGACCGAGGGCGGCGACGTCGACGAGATCGTGAACAACGCGCAGGCCGAGGTGTACGCGGTCACCGAACGGCGCGCGTCGGAGGACTACCTGCGCCTGGGGGAGGTGATCGGGGGCACGGTCGACGAGATCGAGGCGGCCGGTCACCGTGGTGAAGGGATGATCGGGGTGCCGACCGGGTTCGCCGACCTTGACCGGTTGACGAACGGGCTGCACCCCGGGCAGATGATCGTCCTGGCTGCCAGGCCGGCCATCGGGAAGTCAACTCTTGGTCTGGATATTGCACGTTCTGCGTCAATTAGGCACAATATGGCGTCGGTGATCTTCTCGCTCGAGATGAGCCGCAACGAGATCACGATGCGACTGCTGTCGGCCGAGGCGCGGATCCACCTGCAGAAGATGCGCAACGGCACGATGGGTGAGGAAGACTGGCAGAGGCTCGCGAGCACGATGGGCAAGATCTCCGAGGCGCCGCTGTTCATCGACGACTCGCCGAACATGTCACTGATGGAGATCCGGGCGAAGTGCCGTCGGCTCAAGCAGAAGCACGATCTCAAGCTCGTGGTCATCGACTACCTGCAGCTCATGAGTTCCGGGAAGCGGGTGGAATCGCGTCAGCAGGAGGTCTCGGAGTTCTCCCGCGCGCTCAAGCTCCTGGCCAAAGAACTCGAGGTCCCGGTGATCGCGATCAGCCAGCTGAACCGTGGGGCCGAGCAGCGCACCGACAAGCGGCCCGCAATGAGCGACCTGCGCGAGTCGGGCAGCATCGAGCAAGATGCAGACATCGTGATCCTGCTGCACCGTGAGGACGCCTACGAACGCGAGTCACCCCGGGCCGGCGAGGCCGACCTCATCGTGGCCAAGCATCGAAACGGCCCGACGGACGTCATCACGGTCGCCTTCCAGGGGCACTACTCGCGGTTCGTCGACATGCAGAGCAGCTGATGATCCGTCGCGGCGTCACTCGCCTCTTCTGGGCCCTCAGTCGCTGGAAGTTCCGTTCGGAGCCGCTCCCTGCTGAGGGTGTCGGCATCCTGATCGGCGCCCCGCACACCTCCAACTGGGACTTCATCCTCATGCTCGCCATCACCTGGCGGTCGGGCGTCTCGGCGAAGTTCCTCGGGAAGCAGTCGCTGTTCCGCGGTCCGTTCGGGCCGCTGATGCGAGCGCTGGGGGGAATCCCGGTCGATCGACGTCACCCGCGGGGTCTCGTCGAGGACATCGTCGGGCGGGTGCGCGCCGGCGAGCGGTTCTACCTCGTCGTGTCGCCCAAGGGAACCCGCAGCAAGGTCAAGTACTGGAAGTCCGGTTTCTATCGCATCGCCCGAGATACCGGTCTGCCGATCACGCTGGGATACGTGGACCGGACCACGATGACGGCCGGGCTCGGACCGACGTTCCATCTCACCGGAGACGTGCGCGCGGACATGGACCGGGTCCGGGCGTTCTACGCGGACAAGGCCGGGCTCAAACCGCAGAACCGCATCGAGCCGCGTCTGCAGATCGAGGCCGCACAACCGCGGTCGGACTGAGCGCCGGGGCTCAGCCCGGAACGGCACCGGGCGGGCGGAGCTCGGCGAAGCTCGAGGGGATCGTCAGCAGGGCGAGCAGTCCGTCCGTGGCGAGCAGTCCCGCGCAGATCAGCATCGAGTTGTGGTTCGCGGGCGCCAGCGTCGTTGGGTCGATGAGGCTCGAGCCGACACCTGCGGCCAGGGGCAGGATGGCGATCGCCATGAGGCCGGCGGCGCGGGCGACCGCGTTGTTGACACCGCTCGCGATCCCGGCGTGCCGGTTGTCGGCAGACGCGAGCGCGGTCGCGGTGAGCGGAGCAACGGTGAGTGACAGGCCGAGGCCGAGCACGACGACGCCAGGGAGCACGTCGGTCGCGTAGGTCGCGTCAGGACCGACGCCGGCGAGCAGCGTGGCGCCGACCGCACAGACGAGCGGACCCGCTGTCATCGGGATCCGCGGACCGATCCGTCCCGCCAACGTCCCGGACCGCGCCGAGAGCAGCAGCATCAGCATGGTGACCGGCAGCGGCGCGAGCCCGGCGGCGAGCGCGGAGAATCCGGCGACGACCTGCAGGGTGATGACCAGGAAGAAGAACACGCCCCCGAGTGCTCCGTAGACGACGAACGTGATGAGGTTCGTCGCGGAGAGTGCGCGCGAGCGGAAGATCCGCAGCGGGAGCATCGGGTGCGTCGAGCGGTGCTCGACGACGACGAAGCCGACCATTCCCGCGATCCCGGCGATCAGCGTGCCCAGCAGAGCCGGTCCGTGGCGCCGCGCGCGGGCCAGGCGGTGAACCCGTACGTCACGGCGGCGAGGCCCGCAGCTCCGAGCAGCGCTCCGGTCGCGTCGATCCGGGGTATGGCGTCGGGATCGGCCGACTCGGGGACGTGCCGCAGGGCCACGGCGATCACGGCCACCGCGAACGGGAGGTTGATCAGGAAGACGAATCGCCAGCTCGCTACCTCGATGAGCCAACCGCCGAAAGACGGGCCGGTGGCGCCCGTGATGCCAGCAAGCCCCGACCACGCGCCGATCGCGCGCGAGCGATCGGTCGGGTCGAACGACGACTGCAGGATCGCGAGCGAGCCTGGAACGAGCAGAGCACCGCCGACCCCCTGCAGGGCGCGCGCGGCGATCAAGGTCTCGATGTTTGGGGCAACGCCGCACAGCAGGGACGCCGTCGCGAACCAGCCGATGCCGATGACGAACACGCGACGTCGGCCGAACCGGTCCCCGAGCGAGCCGCCGAGCAGGATGAAGGCCGCTAGCGGGAGCGTGTAGCCGTTGACCGTCCATTGCAGCGCGGCCGCATTGGCGTCGAGCTCCGCAGCGATGTGCGGCAGGGCGATGTTGACGACGGAGCCGTCGACGAAGGCCATCCCCGAGCCCAGCACCGTGGCGAGCAGTACCCACCTGCCAGCCGGCTCGCCATACCGGACGAGCGACATGGTTGCCATTGTGCTCTGTGACCGGTGTTCTCGACCGCCGCGGGGAGCTCGACGCGCGCGAGGCCGACCTCCGCGACTTGACCGGGGTCTTGTGCGCCGGCTGGGTCACGGGCCAGCGGAGGGGGATCACCGGCCTGACCCGGAGCGTCCCAGGAAGCCCGACCGCGAGCGACTGCGCGCACGCCGCGCCGCGCTCTCGGCGACCTTCGTTGCGGCGGTCGGCTGACCAGAGAGGTTCATCCGAGATGTCCGCCGTGTCTGGATTTGGTCGCCATCGCCTAGGGTGAACCGCACGGGTGCTCGTGCCGTGGCGAGGGTGGACACGGCAACCGTGTCCCCAGCACAGACACGGGACGCCAACGAGGGGGGAGACACGATGAGCGATCTGGACCTGGACAAGCACCCCGCGAATACCACCGAGGTCACCGACGGTGTACGTGGCGCCTTGAGCTCCGCAGAGCTGAGCCGGCGGTCCGTGCTGCGCGGCTTCGGCACCGTGACTCTCGGGGTTGCTGCAGTCGGCACGTTCGCGGCTTGCGGCGGTGCTGGATCCACCACCCCTCCGGCCGGGGCCGGCACGGCGGCCGGTTCCGCCGGCCTCGCCAAGGTTGCCGACATCCCCGTGGGCGGGGCGATCGCGGCAGTCGGCACGGACGGCAAGCCGATCATCCTGTCCCAGCCGACCGCGGGGAAAGTGGTCGGGATGTCCGCGATCTGTACCCACATGGGCTGCACCGTGGCGCCGGACGGCGCGAACCTGGTGTGCCCGTGCCACGGGTCCGTGTACAAGTCGTCCGATGGCTCCAACGTGTCCGGGCCCGCGCCATCGCCGCTCCCCGCGGTCGCGGTGAAGGTCGTGAACGGCGAAGTCGTGGCGGGCTGATTCGGACCGCGATGCCGGTAGCGGGCGTTGATCCGGGCCGCACGGCGGGGTTGTGACTTGGCCGGTGCACTCCCGTGCGGCGATGCAGATCAAGGAGGGTGACAAGGTTGTGATCCTGCGTGGCCCGCGGGAGGCCAGCGTGCTCGTGTTCCGCGTGGACTCGTTCGACGTGTTCCTGCAGAAAGCAGGGATCGCCGAGGTCGAACGCACTGCGATGACGGCTCAGCACGAGCCAACGAGCTAGCGAAGCTGGCGGCACGCTGGGCGGTGCCTGCGTCGATGAGCGCGAGAGCGTGGTGGCTGAGCCGGTTGTCACCCCGGGATTTGGGCTACCCCGGTATCGGCAGGTCGAGCAGCGTCCGTCCGTCCGGTGTCGTGATCGCCAGGTTGTGGATCTCGGTCAGCCGCAGGCTCGTGCTCCCGGTGACGGTGGCCTCGCCCTGATAGGTCGCCTGCCACGTCGCGGCCACCTCCGTACGCCCGTCCGCGGTCTTGGCGACCAGCTGGCAGTTCTCGCCGGGGCGTACGCCCTCCAGGGCGAGCGCCAGCTCGGTGCCGTTCGGGCTGGGGCTCAAGGTGACTTTCCCGCGCACGTCCGACGCCCGATCCTGACCCTGCACGACGATGACGGCGTTCGGCTCGCGGTCCGTTGTGGCGAGCGGTCCGGCGGCGACGAGCCAGACGATGCCTGCGGCCGCGGCTGCGACCGCGGTGGTCCAGGCGGCGATCCTCCGCCCCCGAGCTTGCGCCCGGTCCGCCCGGGTGCGCGCGAGGATCCGCTGGAGGAGCTCGTCCGGTGGGTCGGTCGGTGGGGCGGTCGGACCAGGAGTGACGGCCGCGGCCTGCGCGGGCGAGAGCCGGCCAAGCAGCCCCGGGAGAACGGCGAGCTCGGCGAGCTCGGCGGTGCACGCGGGACAGGTCGCGAGGTGCGCCTCAACGACCGTGCGCTCGGCGGGTTCGAGGGCGCCCAGCACCAGGGCGCCCAGCGCCAGCCGGGCCTCGGGGTGCTGTGCGACGGGCCGGGGTTCCGTCGGCGATGGACCGTTCATGACTCGATGCCCCGTTCTGCGAGAGCGACCCTCAGGGCACGCAACGCGTAATAGGCCCGCGACTTGACCGTGCCCGCCGGCACGCCGAGCCGAACCGCCGCTTCTGCGACGGAGCGACCTCCGTAGAAGGTCTCGAGCAGGACGCTGCGGTGGGCGTCGGTCAGCGCGGTGAGCGCGTCTGCGACGAGCCACGCGTCGAGCGCGCGATCGACGTCGCCGTCGACCGCAAGGTGCTCGAGCGGTGCATCGCCGACCTCGGCGGGCCGGGCTGCGCGGGCTCGGTACGCGTCCACGGCCACGTGGTGCGCGACCGTGAACAGCCAGGCCCGCGCGGAGCCGCGTTCGGGGTCCAGGGCGTCGGGATGCTGCCAGGCGCGCAGGAGGGTCTCCTGGACCACGTCCTCGGCGCGCCCCCGGTCCCCGCCGCACAGCCGCGTGGCATATCCGAGCAGCGCCGCGGCGTGCTCGGTGTAGAGCGCGCGCAGCGTGGCGTCGTCCACCCGCGCAGTCGTCACACCCTGGTCAACGGCTGCGCGGCCCCAGCGGTTCACCGTGCCTCCCGCGGATGTGTGTGGTGCCCGGGGGTGCAGCTGCCAACATGCCTTTCCGAATGAACCCGGCCTGGCTCCCGATCGTGGTGAGATGAAAGAGGTTCGTCGAGCGTGCCCCCCCGGAGGTTCCCATGTCGGTGCCGTCCCGCCTGCCCTTTCCATCAAGCCCCGGTCCGGGGCGCCTGTCGCACCTGCTGCGGGCGCTCCTGGCGTTCTGCGTGCTGCTCTCTGCCGTCGTGCACCTGTTCCTGTGGGCCGACGGGATGAAGACGCTGAACGTCGTTGGGCCCGCGTTCCTCGTGAACGCCGTCGGGGGGCTCGTGCTCGGGATCTTCGTGCTCGCCTGGTACAGCCCGCTTCCGGTGCTGGGCGCGATCGCGTTCGGCGTCGGGACGCTCGCCGCGTTCGTCATCTCGACGACGTCGGGTGGGTTCTTCGGGGTGCACGAGATGTGGAGCGGGGTGCCCCAGCGGCTCTCCGCCGCTTCGGAGATCGGCGCGATCGTGCTCGGCGCGCTCACTCTCGTCGTCGAGCGTCGGCGGGGGCGGGTCCCGGTGTCCATGTGACCGGGGCTACAGCTCGTCCTTGCGCTGCAGGTAGCGCATCGAGAGCCAGCCGATCGGGATCCGCAGCCAGTAGGTGACCACCCGGAACAGGATCGCGATGGAGGCGGCCACGCCCGGGTTGAGGCCCGATGCTGTCAGGCCGCCGATGAGGGCGAACTCGATCGTGCCGA
>Ga0209745_1000096_pt1 | contig 46497 bp, 44 predicted proteins | sample BarGraNGADG00312_FD_184495 | JGI IMG/M metagenome (GOLD analysis project Ga0209745, IMG submission 184495) | Arctic peat soil microbial communities from Barrow, Alaska - Barrow Graham LP Ref core NGADG0004-312 (SPAdes) (version 2) | ecosystem: Environmental > Terrestrial > Soil > Wetlands > Peat... | reverse complement strand
CGCCGCCGACGACTGCACCGGCTGCGGGATCTGCGTCGACGTCTGCCCGGCGGTCTCGAAGACCGACCCGAGCCACAAGTCGCTCGACCTCGTCGGCGCTCTGGAGAACCGCGACGCGCTGAGGACGAGCTACGAGCACTTCCTGACCATCCCCGAGATCGACCGGACGAAGGTGCGCCACGACACCGTCAAGGGCGTGTCCCAGCTCCAGCCGCTGTTCGAGTTCTCCGGTGCCTGTGCGGGCTGCGGCGAGACGCCGTACCTCAAGACGCTGACCCAGCTCTTCGGCGACCGGATGATCATCGCCAACGCGACCGGGTGCTCGTCGATCTTCGGCGGCAACCTGCCGACCACGCCCTACACCGTCAACGCTGAAGGCCGCGGACCGGCTTGGGCGAACTCCTTGTTCGAGGACAACGCCGAGTTCGGCCTCGGGCTGCGACTCGGCTGGGAGCAACAGCACGGTGAGGCCCGCCGCTATGTCACCGAGCTCGGCGAGCTGATCGGTGCGGACCTGGCCGAGGCACTGCTGACCGCCGACCAGAGCGATGAAGCCGGGATCGCGGCCCAGCGAGGCCGCGTCGAGCAGCTCAAGGCAGCGCTGGACGTCGCGCTGAGCGACGGCCGCGCGGGCGATCATGTCTCCGCCATCCGACACCTACGAAGTCTGGCTGACGAGCTGGTCGAGAAGACCGTGTGGATCGTTGGTGGTGACGGCTGGGCATACGACATCGGCTACGGAGGCCTGGACCACGTGCTCGGCTCCGGCCGGAACGTGAACATCCTGATCCTTGACACCGAGGTCTACTCCAACACCGGCGGCCAGGCCTCGAAGTCGACCCCGCGTGGGGCGTCGGCCAAGTTCGCGGCATCAGGCAAGTCCACAGCGAAGAAGGACCTCGGCGCGATCGCCCAGGTCTACGGCGATGTCTACGTGGCGCAGGTCGCGATCGGCGCGAACGAGCAGCAGGCCGTGCGGGCCATGCTCGAGGCGCAGGCACATCCCGGCGTCTCGGTGGTCATCGCCTACAGCACCTGCATCGCCCACGGGATCGAGATGTCGACCTCGATGACGCACCAGAAGACCGCGGTGGCCAGCGGCTACTGGCCGCTCTACCGGTTCCGCCCGAGCGAGGAGGAAGAAGGCCACCCGTTCAAGCTCGACTCGAAGAAGCCGACGGTGCCGATGCGCGAGTTCGCCCTCGCCGAGACCAGGTTCTCGATGCTGGCCCGCAGCGACAAGGAGCGCAGCGATCATCTGCTCGCCCTCGCCCAGGCCGACGCCGACGAGCGGTGGCGGCTCTACTCGCAGCTGGCCGGCATCGAGCGGACGGTGCCGCACGAGGAAGCTCCTGCGGAGACCGTCGAGGTTCTAGTCGGGGAGACGGACGGTGTGGCGCCGGAGGTGCCGCAGAAGTAGGACGTCGTTGCGGTGGGGCCGGGGTTCGCCCCGGCCCCACCGAGCGTTTGCGGTGGGACTCGGTCCGTGAACACGTCCTGGCTGGGTACAGCTAGCCGCGGCGGCCCAGGGCCCCGATCAAGGCATCGACCACGCGAGGGTCGTACTCGTAGCCGAGCCCAAGGTGGATCCTCTCGATCGCCGCATTGCGTCGTGCGGCGTTGGGGCTGGCCCCGGTCAGGTCGTCATAAGCGTTGCAGACCTTGATGATTCGGCTGGCGAGCGGCAAGACTTCGTCAAACTCGCGCACCTGCCGGAATGGCGTGGTCTGTGCCTCCAAAATGACCGCCACGTTGTCGAGCACACCGGTCTGACGCACGATCTCCGCGCCATCGTGCGCAATCCGGCGTTGGTCCGCCGGAGCCGCGAGCACGGTCGCACCGCCGGGGATCGGCTCGATCAACGAGACCTGACCGATGTCGTGCAGCAGCGCGGCATACTCCAGATCGAGCACGTCGCGCTCGGACATTCCCAGCTCGTGGCCCATGGCCATGGAGAGCGCGGCCACGCGCGAGGCGTGCCCCACCTCGGTGTAGCCGCCGAACTCGGTGAGCCGTGACAGCGTCCGGATCGTCTGCCGATAGGTCCGGCGGATCGTACTTTGTCGCCGCACGGCGAACTGGGTCAGGACCAGTGGGAACAGACACAAGGGGATGGCCGCGATGCCCAGGGGCCGCTCGGCCAGGGCAATGAGGGCGCTGGTCGCACTGAGGGCAGCTGTCAGGCCGGACGCCGCCCGGAACTCGTCCTCGAAAGTCCGTCCGAATGGTGCGTGCGAGCGGGCCGCCCGCACCGAGGCCAACAGGAACACCTCGACCGTGAGCGCGATCGCCGAGACGAGCACCATGAACAGAGCCAGAATGTATGCCGGCCAGCTCGCGTGCAGGTCGAGCGCTGTGTGACCCCGCCAGATCGGGACCTCCCGAAAGAGCAGCGCCGCTACCGCGATGCAGATCAGGCGGTTGGCCAGGTCTGGCAGGTGGACCGGTCGTCCGCGAATCACATTGGGGATCAACCCGACCGCCATCGCGACAGTGGCGACGGCCACGACCAGCGCACCCTGGTAGACCGCGTGCGTGCCGTGCGGGGACTCCACCGTCATCGCGAACCCCAGTGCCGCCGCAGTCGCCATCGGCGCCGTGTGACGACTGCCGGGCAGGGTGACCCGGAACGTCTCGCCCATGGCGATCACGACGAAGAAGACACACACGAGCGGGATGATCGGCAGGATCGGCTCGATCGGCCGTTCGTGGAATTGGAGGGCGACGACCCCCATGGCCCCCAACGTCACGACCGCTCCCAGCGCACCGATGACACCCTCGATCTTGAGCGCCCTCGCCCCGTTGCTCATGGTGCGATCTCCTCCGGCGCCTTCTGCCTGGCCGAGACCGTGGCCGCCCTGCGCTGTGGATGACCGACCAGCCCAGGACTGGCCAGCCCAGCCATGAGCTCGGACGCCGCCGGGTCGTCGTGGTCGAAGGCGCGACCAGCGGTGGCCATCAGCCCCGGCTCGAGGCGGGTGGGCTCCCACGTCTGGCGGGCCAGGCCCCGCTCGAGAGCGGCGACGACTGAGGGGTCGAGCTGGGCCCCAGCTCGACGGTGGAGCTCGGCGACCGCGTCCTCGACGGTCTGGGCGTCGCGGTGCGACCGCGACGTGGTGAGGGAGTCGAAGGCGTCCGCCACCGCGATGATCCGGGCGAACAACGGAATGTCCTCGCCGCCGAGGCCTCCGGGATAGCCGCGCCCGTCCATTCGCTCGTGATGGTGCAGGATCGCCTCGAACGAGTCGCTGAGGAAGTCGATGTCGCGAACCATCTCGACACCACGCGCCGAGTGGGTGGCGATGCTGGCGAGGTCCGCCTCGGACAGCCCGTCGGCCCCGCGCAGAACGCGGGTCGGGATGGCGAGCTTGCCGATGTCGTGCAGCATCCCGGCGAAGCGCAGCGCTTCGGTGTCCTGGTGGCTCAGGGTCAGAGACCCGGCCATCAGATCGCACAGGAGAGCCACCCGCTCGCTGTGGCCCCGGGTATACACGTCCTTGGTCTCGACAGCCGCGACCAAGGCGCTGAGGGTGCGTTCGTGGGCGCGCTGCTCGTCGCCGTACTGCGCGAACGCCCAGCGCGCGACGAACAGAGGCACCAGGATCAGCACGGCGGTGAACGGCCCCACGCCCGCGGGAATCCACAGCACGACGAACAAGAACCCGATGACGCCGTAGCCGATGTAGGTCGGGCCGGAGGTGCCCAGCATTCCCAGCACGAACCGGCGGATCGGGATGCCTTGCGTCAGCCGCACGATGCCCGACAGGATCACGGCGTTGCTCAAACAAAGTGCGACGTCCGCCACCATCAAAGGGACACCGACCCGGAGAAGCAGCGGCCAGACACCGCCGACGCCGCCCACCTTGGTCGTACCGCCTATGAGGAGGTAGACGAACCCTGCAACAGCTCCGTGGGCCGAAGTCATGGCGGAGTTGAAAACCCGCACCTGGAGCCGATCCTTGTTGACGCCCAGCAGGTGGGGCACCGCACCGACAACTGCGGCGCCAAAAGGCCCAAGGAGAGCCACCGAGCTCAGCGAGACGATGCTGGTGAATGAAAGGGCCGTCCTCGGACCTACATCGCTCCCTCGAACGGACTCGCTGAGGATGCCCATCACACACAGCACCAGCAACGCCACCACGTCGTCGCCGTTCAACGGGTGCATTCGCCAGCCCAGCACCCCCAGGCCCACGGCGCCGAACACAATGGCTGTGATGTAGGCGGGGACGGCATGCGACAGGGCGCCCACGGACCGTGGCCGCCCTGTCGAACCCGTGTCGCTCACCCGGCCCAACCTACCGGCGGGTCAAGCGAGAACCGGGAAAGTCTAGAAGATGGTCGCCGTCTCATCCGCGAAGCCGGTCCAGCTCCAGCTGTAGTCGTCCGCGAAGCCAGTCCAACTCCAGCTGTTGCGCGACGCAACCGCGGAGGTCTGGCCGGTCCACTGCTGGGTGGCGTCCTTGGTGAGCATGGACTCGATGACCTTGGCGATGGTCTTCATGATAATTCCCTTTCTTTGAGGCGCGGCGGGCGCCTTTCGAGGCTAGGCCTCGATGCCGAAGTGGCGGTCCGAAGCAATCTGATCGTGACATCGCTGACGGTCTCTAGTGCAAGAGCAGACCTGCCTCTGACATTCACACCATTGGCGTGGTGAAAGCAGCATGGGAGTTACGGCCGACAGCGTCGATTTGGGTCGATTTGGTGCCGATTGCCGTTGTGCCCGTTGGGCCCCATGGCCAAGGTCGTCCCCCGACGGCCTGCTATGCAACAATAGCGGAGATCGCACCCGAATGGGCCGTTAATATCGAAGATAATACCCGAACGGGCCATTGACCACCCCCAATTTTAGGAGCCGACATGAGCAAGCGCGCCCGCAAGCGCCGCTCCCGCAAGGGCAGGGCCGCCAACCACGGCCGCAAGCCCAACGCCTGAGCTGCCTTCTTCACCTTCGTCAACCCCAACAGACGAGGTATGCCGCGTGGTGACCACGCGGCATACCTCGTCTGTTTGTGGTCAGCCCTGGAGCTCGACGGTGATGGTGGTGATGCGGGCCATGATCTGCATCCGCAGCTGCATCGGCGCGGACTCACAAGCGCATGAGCGGCGCACCAGCATCTTGAGCATCTGGTCGACGTCGTACTCCTTCAGGCACTGGCCACACTGGGCCAGGTGCTCACGGATCCTCGCGCAGTCGTCAGGGCCCATCTCGCCGTCGAGGTACTGGTAGACCTGCAGCAGAGCGCGGGAGCAGTCGACCTCATCGTGCTCGGAGGAGGTCATGGCGTGGCTCCTTCGATGACGAAGCCGCGCTCGCGGGCGTAGTCGGTGAGCAGCTCACGCAGCTGGCGCCGACCACGGTGCAGCCGCGACATCACGGTGCCGATCGGCGTCTCCATGATCTCGGCAATCTCCTTGTAGGCGAAGCCCTCGACATCGGCCAGGTAGACCGCGAGCCTGAAGTCCTCGGGGATCATCTGCAGAGCACGTTTGACATCACTGTCGGGCAGGTGGTCCAGCGCCTCGGTCTCGGCCGACCGCAGGCCCTTCGAGGTGTGCGACTCGGCGCGGGCCAGCTGGTAGTCCATGACCTCGGCCGCATCGGACTGCAAGGGCTGGCGCTGCTTCTTGCGGTAGGAGTTGATGTAGGTGTTCGTCAGGATCCGGTAGAGCCAGGCCTTGAGGTTGGTGCCGGGCTTGTACTGGTGGAAGGCCGCGAACGCCTTGGCGAACGTCTCCTGGACGAGGTCCTCGGCGTCGGTGGGGTTGCGCGTCGTGCGCAGCGCAGCACTGTATAGCTGGTCCAGGAAGGGCATCGCCTCGGCCTCGAAGCGTGCGACGCGCTGCGTCGCCGTCTCGGTGAACACGTCGACCATCGACTCATCGGCGTCCGCGTCCGGGATGGTGGCATCGGCGTCGCGAGTGCTCGGTGCGCTCTGGTGGGCGTGCTGATCAGCTGGCATCACAACCCAGCCTAATGCCGGTCCGGGACCCTCGCGTCCGAAAGCGTAGCCAATCTGGGGTCCCCAGTTGACCGGAGCCAGCTCGGAAGTCAGCAACACGTCGCTCCTTGCATGGTGTTTCGTGGGCCAGTTACCTGCGTCAACATCGCAGGCCGCGCTGGACATTCCCCCGGCCCGTCCTGCGGTGCCCCGCGCCCACCCCGCCGATCTAGGCAGTTTGCCCGGGGCCGGCCGGCCGATCTAGGCAGTTTGGCCGCTTCCGGGTTCGTGGTCCACAGGGGGGTGATGGTTCACCACACTCTCCACAGACTCACGCGCCAACCTTGTCGGCCGCTTCGAGCTCGGCGAGTGTGCCCTCCAGGTGACTGGAGAAGGGGGCGTTCGTGGACGGCATACAAACATGCGGGCAGCTGCTCGACGGCGGACTGACCCGCAGGAACATCGACCGCCTCACACGGGTCGACGGGCTCACGGGAATCCGCCAGCTGGAGTCCGTTCCAGACTGCAGACTTGACCGGATCCATGCTGCTTTGGCCGTCGCACCAGCCGATGCGGTTCTGTCCGGTTGGGCGGCGGCTGTCCTGCACGGGGTGCCGAGCGACTTCCTCGACGGCACCTGGGACGGCAAGGCGATGATGCCGGTTCAGTTCTCTGTCCCGGCCAAAGCCGGCGCCCGTCAACGCCGAGGCGTTCGCTTGCGCTGGAGCACAGTGCCAGCGGAGCAGACTGTCACCTACGAGGGTCGACTCGTAACCAACGGTCAGCGGACCGCCGTCGATCTTGCTCGCTGGTCCCGCACTCCTGCCCGAGCCCTGACTGCCGTCGACCTGAGTCTGCGGCACGGGCTCGCTACCTCTCAGGAACTTCAAGCGTTTCTGCCCATGATGAAGCGGCGCCAGGGAATGCCACTCGTGCGCGCCGCCATCGGTATGGGTACGGTCGACGCGGAATCGCCCAAAGAGAGCGAACTGCGTTACTACTGGCTGGAAGCCGGGTTGCCACGGCCAATCGTGAACGCCTGGATCTATGATCTGCGCGGGATCTGTATGGGTCGGGTCGATCTGCTCGAACCTGTCTCTGGATACGTCGGGGAGTTCAACGGACACTGGCACGAGATGTGGGATCGACCAATGCTCGACGCCAGCAGGAATGCTGGCTTGCGATCGCTGAACCTGACCCTCGACGAGTTCACCAGCTTTGACGTCGGTGGCAAGGGCCAATGTCTGATCGAGGAGAGACTGACGTCCGGTTGCGCCAAGGCACAACAGCGAGACCCCCGACATGACGCCTGGTTCTGTCCCCAGGCTGAGCAATGGGCGGGCAAACTCTCTAGATCCGAGAGGTGAGGGCGACCAAACTGCCTAGATCCGCGGGGTGAGGGCGACCAAACTGCCTAGATCCGCGAGGAAGGTGCGGGCCGCGTCAAGGACGTCCGTGGGGGTCTTGGTAAACGAGTGAGTGCCACGCGCGGGCACCACCTCGGCCGCCGTTCCCAGCGCAGCCCGGATCTCCTCGGGGCGCCCGAAAGGATCCCTCTCCCCCTGTATGACGGTCAGCGGGGTCCCCGCACCGGTCACCAGGAGCGCCTCCGCAGCCCGGGACCTGCCCCGCCTCCCGGGAGCAACCAGCGGGAACGACAGGGCCAACACCGCATCAGCACCAACAGCGGCGGCCGTCCGACAGGCCACCCGCGCACCGGCACTGCGACCGCCGACCACCAACGGTCGGGGCAGCGCACCACGCCCGGACGTCAGTGCCGCCATGACCGCCAACCAGGCCACGTCCAGCTGGGCGGGAGGCGTGGCAACCTTGCGCCCCGCCACCCGCCAGGGCTGCTCGACCAGCACTACCAGCCATCCGTCAGCCGTCAGGGACGTCAATGCCAGCAGGTCCGCCGACCAAGTCGATCCCCCCGCGCCGTGCCCGAGAACCACGGCCCCACAGGGGTGAGTCGGACGCCAGAAGTGCGCACGCGCCATACCGACTGGGGTCTGAATCTCCTTGACACTCTTGCGAACTGGCACGCCGCTCACTGTCCGATGATCTCGCCGGTGGTCGGATCCACCGCTCCAACGAGGTCCGAGCGCACCAACGGCAGGAGCAGCTGCTCACCGTTGTTGCGCGACGAGTTGACCGCGGTTCCGACCGGGTAGGCGTCGAAACGCCCGGGCTCGGAGAACGCCAGATGAGCCTTGACCGACGCGAGATCGGTCTGTGTCGGGTCGAGCCAGTCGTCCCAGTCCTCACGCTCGAGGACCAGGGGCTGCCGGTCGTGAATCCGGTCCAGTCCCGGCTCGGCGGCGGACGTGATGATCGCGTACGTCGTCAACCAGGCGTCGGGGTCGTCCTCGCCAAGGGATCTGTCGCGCCAGAACTCGTACAGCCCGGCCATCGCCAACGGCGCACCATCGGAACGGTGGACGAAGAACGGCTGCCTGCGTGGGTTGCCCTTGGTGTCAACGGCCGTGGGGCTCACCTGCCATTCGTACCAACCGTCAGCCGGGACCAGACATCGACGAGAGGCAGCGGCCCGCGCGAACGACGACTTGTCCAGGAGCGACTCGGAACGGGCGTTGATCATCCGCAGTCCAACCTTGATGTCCTTGGACCAGCTCGGCACCAATCCCCATGTCAACAACCGCAGCTGGCGCGTCGGCGAGGCATCCGCGTCGCCTCGAACCGCTCGGGTCAGGACCACCGGCGCCTGTTTGGTCGGTGCAATGTTGAAGTCGGGCTGACCGGCCGGCGGGCTCTGCGGAGTCACGAGAATGCTTGGCGCCACCTGCCCCGTACGGTCCTCGTGGATCTCGAACTCCTCGATCAAGTCCTCGGGGTGCGAGCTGGACGCATATCGACCACACATGGCCTCAGCCTAGATAGGCGAGGGCGGCGGCGAGCAAGTACGGTAGGAGTCGCAGAGACAACACGAGGAGAACGCAGATGACCGTGGTTCGACGGATTGCCCGACCGATGATGGCCGCTGTCTTCGTGACCAGCGGCCTGGACACCCTGCGCCACCCGGCCAAGCCCGCCAAGGTGGCAGCGCCCGTGATCAAGGCGCTGGCCGGGCCCTTGAACCTGCCCGACGACCCCGAGCTGATGGTCCGCGCCAACGGCGCCGCGATGCTGGTAGCCGGCGCGATGCTGGGCTTGGGCAAGTTCCCTCGGCTTGCTGCGCTGGCCCTGGCTGGCACGCTCGTTCCGACCACCTATGCCGCCCACCCCTTCTGGACCATCGAGGATCCAGCCGCCCGGGCACAGCAGAGGATCCATTTCCTCAAGAACGTCGGCCTGCTCGGGGGCGTCCTGCTGGCCTCGGTCGACACCGCCGGCCAACCCGGCCTGGCCTACCGCGCCAGGAGGGTCGGCTTTGAGGCACGTCGACAGACGGCCCTGGCCAAGCGCGAGGCGCGACACGCCGCCAAGTCCGCCCGACGTGGGGCCAAGAACCTCGTTGACTGACTGGCCATCGCCGCGCGCGTCCGGTCCCATCACCGCCACAGTGGCCTTGCCGGGGAGCAAGTCGCTGACCAACCGCTATCTCGTGCTCGCGGCTCTGGCCAGTGGCACGTCGCGGCTGCGGCGGCCTTTGCGCTCACGCGACACCATGCTGATGGCGGCAGCGCTGCGTTCCCTGGGCGCCTCGGTGACCGATCTGCCCGGCAGCGACCATGACTGCGACGACTGGCTGGTCGGGCCGGCGTCCTTGTCCGGCGCCACGTCGGTGGACTGCGGACTAGCCGGCACGGTGATGCGATTCCTGCCGCCGGTGGCCGCCCTGGCAGACGGTCCGGTCGACTTCCACGGCGACGCCCACGCCGGCATCCGCCCCATGGCTCCGTTCATCGACGCGTTGCGCACCTTGGGCGCCAGGATCAACGACGACGGTCGCGGGACGCTCCCCTTCACCGTGCAGGGATCAGGCCGTATGCCGGGTGGCGCCGTCACCATCGATGCTTCTGCGTCGTCGCAGTTCATCTCCGCGCTGCTGCTGGCGGGGCCTCGGTTCGAGCAGGGCGTCACGGTCCATCACGACGGCAAACCGATCCCCAGCGAGCCGCACATCGAGATGACCGTCGAGGTGCTGCGCGACTGCGGCGTCGTCGTGGACGACTCGGAGGCCAACACGTGGCGGGTCGAGCCATCACAGATCTATCCCCTCGACGTCGAGGTCGAGCCTGACCTGTCCAACGCCGCAGCCTTCCTTGCCGGCGCCGTTGTCACCGGCGGCACCGTTCGGGTCCCGGGGTGGCCGCAACACACCACCCAGGCCGGCGACGCGATCCGCGACATCTTCGACGCGATGGGCGCCGATGTCCTGCTCGAGCGCTCGGGCCTGACCGTCACCGGCGACCGGCAGATCAGCGGACTCGACGTCGACCTGCACGACGCCGGCGAGCTGACACCCGTCGTCGTCGCGGTCGCAGCCCTGGCCGACTCCCCTTCCCGGATTCGTGGCATCGCTCACCTACGCGGACACGAGACCGACCGTCTGGCCGCGCTCTTCGCCGAGGTCAACGCTCTCGGCGGATCCATGGAGGAGACCGAGGACGGTTTACGGATCACGCCAAAACCATTGCAGGGCGGGCTTTTCCACACCTATGACGATCACCGCATGGCGATGGCGGCGGCCGTACTCGGCCTGCGCGTGCCCGGCGTGGTCATCGAGAACGTTGAGACCACGGACAAGACGCTGCCCGAGTTCGCCGCCCGATGGACACGCATGGTCCAGGGCGTCGGCGGCGACGGGCTGGGTGGCGCATGAGTCCGCGGGCCCGTTCCTACGACGAGAGCGATGTCCGGATCAGGCCAAACCGGCGAGGCTCTCGGCCCCGCACCAAGGATCGCCCGGCGCATGAGGATGCCATCCCCGGCTTCGTGACCGGCGTCGACCGCGGCCGCTACACCCTGATCGTCCACGGGGGCGGCGAGCGCGTCGTCGTCGCCATGAAAGCCCGCGAGCTGGGACGCAAGAGCGTCGTCGTCGGTGATGAGGTGGCACTGGTCGGGGACACCACGGGAGGCCCTGACTCGCTGGCCCGGATCGTGCGCGTCCAGCCACGCCGCTCGGTCCTGCGCCGGACCGCCGACGACACCGACCCCGTCGAGCGCATCATCGTGGCCAACGCCGAGCAGCTGGTCATCGTGACGGCGCTGGCCGACCCCGAGCCTCGACCTCGCATGATCGACCGTTGCCTGGTGGCGGCCTACGACGCGGGCATGGAGCCACTCCTGGTGCTGACGAAGGCCGACCTGATCGACCCGGCCCCATTCTTGGCTCACTATGCACTGCTCGAGGTCCGGCACCTCGTGACGTCGCGCGACCCGCGCACTCGTGATTGGGCCGGGCTCAAACCGTTGCAGGACATGCTAGTTGATCGAATCAGCGTCTTCATCGGCCACTCCGGCGTGGGCAAGTCGACGTTGGTGAACGCGCTGGTCCCCGGGGCGGGGCGCGCAACGGGCGTGGTCAACGACGTGACGGGCCGTGGCCGGCATATCTCGTCCTCCGCGGTGTCCCTGAGGCTGCCCGGCAACAACGGTTGGGTCGTGGACACCCCCGGCGTCCGCTCGTTCGGTCTCGCGCACGTCGACCTCACCAAGATCATCCAGCACTTCCCGGACCTCGCACCCGGCGCCGAGCAGTGCCCCAGAGGTTGCACGCATGACGAAGAGGAATGCGGACTCGATGCCTGGGCGGAGTCTGGTCGTGCTGGCGCCGCCGGGCAGTCTCGACTGGACTCGTTACGCCGGCTGCTGCGCGCTCGCTCCCCGCAGTCCGACGACTGAAGGATCCGCCGGCTACTTCGTGTTGGTGCTGGCGACGATACCTTTCCAGAGCGCGTCAGCACCCGTGTGACCGACCCTGACCGTCCACCAGACGACGAACACCCCGGCCACCACGGTGAGGACAGCACCCGCTGTGGCCCGACGTGACCGGCGCATCACCGCCACGACGAGCGAGGTCAGAAACATCGCGAGTGCGAACCAGATCAGGTTCTTGCCAATCGCCGCGTGCTCCTGGGCAATCTGACCGCCGAGCCGTGTCTGCAGCGCCTGACCACTTTGCCGCGCGACGAACGTCATGACGACCATGCCCGCATCGATGACCGCCACCGGCCACGCGGCACGCGCGCGCCATCGCGGCACGCATGCGACAACCGCCGTGATGATCGCCATGAGCGGCAGCAGCACCACCACGCCGTGGACCACCAAGGCGTGGACGGGCAGGCCCAACACGGTGTCGAACACAGCCATCACCCTTCGCTAGATGCCAAGCAGCACAGGTCGTACATCGGAGACTACGTGGCAGCCGGCCCAAAGGTTCAGGGTGCTTGGACGGGCACCGTCGTCGTGGGACGCGGCCCCGTCCTCCTGGGCGCCACTGGCCCACCGATCGTGGCGGTCGCCCCGTTGGCTGCCCACAGCGGCTAGCGTGGCCGCGTGCCTGCCTATGACGATGACCTGCGCCTCGCGCACGTGCTTGCCGATGCCGTGGAGCGGATCACGGTGGCGCGCTTCCGAGCCGAGGATCTCGTGGTCGAATCCAAACCCGATCTCACGCTGGTCAGTGACGCCGACCGCGCGGCCGAGGAGGTGGTGCGCCACCAGCTCAAGCGCACGCGCCCCCGCGACGCGGTCGAGGGCGAGGAGTTCGCGACGACCGGCCACGGCCAGCGGCGCTGGGTCATCGACCCGATCGACGGGACCCACAACTTCGTGCGGGGCGTGCCGGTGTGGGCCACTCTCATCGCGCTGGTCGACGACGGCCAACCCGTTATCGGCCTCGTCGCAGCGCCGGCGCTGGGCCGCCGCTGGTGGGCGGCCAACGGCTCCGGCGCGTGGAGTGGGCGCAGTCTCTCGAGCGCGAAACGGATTGGTGTCTCCAAGATCTCGCAGATCTCGGATGCCTCCTTGTCCTACTCGAGCATGGGTGGGTGGAAGCAGCATGACCGCTACCTGGAGTTCCTCGGCCTGGCCGATGACTGCTGGCGGACCCGGGCCTACGGGGACTTCTGGTCCTACATGCTCGTCGCCGAAGGTGCCGTCGACATCGCCCTCGAGCCGGACCTGGAGGTCTATGACATGGCCGCGCTCGTGCCCATCGTCACCGAGGCCGGTGGCCGATTCACCTCGCTGGACGGAACGCCCGGACCCTGGGGAGGCAACGCGGTGGCGACCAATGGTCTGCTGCACGACGAGGTGCTCGCGCGCCTCGGCTGAACCCCACCCGGACAAACTGCCTAGATCCGCGGCCAAGACCCGCACAAACTGCCTAGATCCGCGGGGTGGGGTGGGTCAGGTCGGGAGGATCGCGACCTCGCCGCGGCCCAGCCCACGCACACCCTCGGCATACAGGCTCGCATCACCCACGATGACCACGGTCCACTCACCGGTGACATAGCGGCCATACGCCTCGGCCAGGGCTTCGGCGTTGACGTCCGCGAGGCCGTGCAGGTTCGCCGTCGTGAACTCCGTGGTCAGATCTTCCAGCGAGAGCCCGGCAGCCTCGTCCGCGACCGTGTCGGCGGTGGCATAGCGACCTGGCGCCGTCTTGCCGATGAAGTCGACGCCTGCCTGGGTCTCCTCCTCGGTGAACCCCTCGCGGGCCTTGTCCAGGATCTCCAGCAGCAGCCTCAGCGCCTCGACGGTGGAGTCCGCGCGCACCGAACCGCTGGTCAGGAACACACCCCCAAGCCGGCGTGGACGAAAGCCGGAGCGGATGCCATAGGTGAATCCCTTGTCCTCGCGCAGAACCGCATCGACCCTGGCGTTGGGGGAACCGCCGACGGCGAAACCCAACACCTGGTATGCCGCCCAGCCGCCTTCGACGCGGCGGTCCGGTCCGGGACAACCGATGTAGAACTCGGTCTGAACCGAGTCGGGACGGTCGAGGAACACGATGCGTGCGGCGTCGGCAGCCCGGGCAGCCTCGCGCGGCTCGACCACCTCAGCTGCGGCTCCACTCCAGGACCCCAGTGCGCGTTCGACCTCGGCAACAACGTCCAGATCGCTCAGATCTCCGGCGACGGCCACAGTGGCACCGGTCGGCAGGACATTGGCGATATGGAACGCGGCCAGGTCCTGTGGGGTGATGGTCGAGACGGTCGACCTGGTCCCCGCGCTCGGACGCGAAGCCCGCTCAGCGGCGTCGAAGTACGTGGAGATGAACTCCAGCGCCGCCCGTTGGCCGGGCTGCGCTCGCTCCTGGTCGATCTCAGCCAGCCTGGTCTTGACGTGGCGCGAGACCTCGTTGGCGGGGAACGCGGGCTCTCGCACGGCCTGGCTGAGCAGATCCAGGGCCTCGCGCAGGTGTCCCTTGGCCACGTCGAGATCGACGATAAGGCCCGACTCACTGACCCCCGCTCCGAGCGCAATTCCCTTACGCTCCAACAGCTCTGCGAACTCCTCAGCCGTATGCCGGGCTGTCCCCTCGTCGAGGGTCCGCGCCATGATCGTCGCGATGCCTTCCTGCTCTCGTGGCTCGCGGTCAAGGGGCATCGGCACCGCGAGGCGCACCGAGATGACGTACTGGCCGGGGATGTCGTAACTGACCACGCCCAGCCCGTTGGCGAGACCGGCCCGATGCGCCTCCGGGAACGACCAGGGCTCCGGTGCGCTCACCTCGGGCCGGTCGACCGCGCTCTCCAGCTGGGTCACTGGGTATCTCCGTCCTGCTTGAGGTAGGCCACGACGGCGCGCGACTCCGGCATGAGCCACCGGGCGGCAACTTGCTGGACCTGGGCAGCCGCCACCTCGCCGAGGCGGTCCAGGAAGGTGTTGATGTAGCCGGAGTCGCCCTGCAGCGTCGCGTGATGGCAGATGTGGTCGGCTCGCTCCTCCTGGCTGGCCAGGGATGACAGCCAGCCGCGCTCGGTCTGCGCCATCGCCGACTCCATCTCGATCTCGTTCGGTCCCTCCGCCGCGAACCGGACCAGCTCCTCGCAGGCAGCTGCCTCGACAGCGTCAGCGCTGCAGCCGTCGGCGACATCAATCCCCAGGAACCCCAACGAAACTCCGTCCACGAAACCCATCGCGATGGCCGAAACACTGTTGGCGATCTGCTCGCGTCGGACCAACCGTTGATAGAGCCTCGAGGTGGCCAGACCACCAATGATGTCCATGGCCAGTGAGGCCGCGAAGAACTCCGGGGTGTCATCGACGGGCAGGCGGAACGCGACATGCAGACGGTCTGAGGGGACATCCTCGATGTGCTCGTCGCGTTGCGGCTCAGACAGCGGAGCAAGCGGCTCGACGGGGCCTCGAGAGGCGTCTGCGGTGGCCGGCAACGAGCCGAAATACCGCTCTGCTGAGGCGAATCCCTCGTCCGGCGTGAGGTCACCGACCAGCGTGAGCACGGTGTTGTTGGGTCCGTAGTAACGGCGAAAGAACTCGTGAACGTCCTGCACGCTCGCGGCGTCCAGATCCTCCATGGAGCCGATGGTCGCGTGGTGATAGGGGTGGTCCTTGGGGAAGATCGCTGCGTAGATGTCGATCAGGGCGTTGCCGTAGGGCATGTTGTCGTAGCGCTGCCGCTTCTCCTCCTTGACCACGTCACGTTGGTTGTCGAGGTTCTGCTGGTTGACCGCGTCCAACAGGTGGCCGTGCCGGTCGGCCTCCATCCACAGGGCCAGGTCCATCGCCCCGCGCGGCACCGTCTCGAAGTAGTTCGTGCGATCGAACCAGGTCGTGGCGTTGAGTCGCCCGCCGGCCGCCATGAGCGCCGAGAAGTGCTCCCCCGAGGCCACGTTGCGCGAACCCTGGAACATCAGGTGCTCGAACAGGTGCGCAAAACCGGTGCGACCCTCGACCTCGTGGCGTGAGCCCACGTTGACCCACAGGTTGACCGTGACGATGGGGACGCTGTGATCCTCGCTGACGATGACCCGCAGGCCGTTGGCCAGCGCGCGTTCGGCGATCTGATAATCGAGCGGCATGCGCCCAGACTAGGCGACGACGTGCTCACCAGGCGTGGGACGCCCCGTGGGGATCGGGTCCGGATCGGGTGGTCAGCGACGTGATCTGCGCCCCATCAGGTAGCCCACGATGAAGGCCAGGGGGCCAAGGACACGGGCGGCATAGCGCGTGAGGAGAACGCGGCCGATGGTGCCGAGCAGGTTCAGCTCGACGTCCGCCGCGGGAGCAGGGAAGGGTGCCGGCCGGTATGCCGGAGCGCGGGTAGGGGGGAGAGCCGCACCACCGGTCGCCGCTGGGGATGCCACCGCCGGCTGGGCTGCGCCCGCGGTCCCGACCGCCTCGGGCTGCTCGGCCTGCACGTCGGCGGCCGATACCTGTGCCGCTTCCGGTGCTCCCAACGTGGCCTGCAGGCAGGTCACGAACTGCCCGAGCAGCTTGTCGCTGACGTCCTGCATGACGCCTCGGCCGAACTGCGCCGGCTTGCCAGTGACAGCGAGATCGGTCGTGACGTGTACGGCCGTCCCCTCGCCATCGGGTCTTAGCCGTGCCGTCACCGTCGCGTTGGCCGTGCCGTTGCCCCGTTTGTCCTTGCCCTTGGCCTCGATCACAGCCCGGTAGTCAGACTCATCGCGCTCGACATACCTGCCGGTCCCATTGTACTGCAAGGCAATTGGCCCGAGCTTGATCTTGGCGGATCCGGTGAACTCGTCGCCGTCCACAGAGATCAGCGTCGCGCCGGGGAAGCATGGCGCCACCCGCTCAGGGTGGTTGAACGCTGCCCAGGTCTCCTCGACGGATGCCGGGACGGTGAAGTCGTGCTCGAGCTCCACTGGTTCTCCTTGTTCAGCCCGCGGCGGCCAGCACAGCCCGGCGAGCCAGCACCGTTACCAGATGGCGGCGGTAGTCGCTGTCACCATTGAGGTCGCTGGGCGGTCGGGTTCCCTCGGCAATGTCGGCGACCACCGCCGCAATCGCGGAGGCGTCGACGGCGACACCCACCAGGGCCTGCTCGGTGGCCGTTGCGCGGATCGGAACGGACCCCATGTTGGTCAGTGCCACCCGGGCCTGCGCGATGGTGCTGCCTTCGAGCTGGACGGTGGCGGCCACGGCGACGATCGACCACTGCTGGGCGACCCGCGAGAACTTCTCGTAGTGGGCACCCCAACCGGTGTGCTTGGGCACCCGGACCTCGGTGAGGATCTCGCCTTCACCGATGGCGGTCGTGAACAGGTCCTGGAAGAAGTCCGCAGCGGCGACCGTGCGGGTCCCAGAGGGTCCGACGATGACGAACGACGCGTCGAGGGCCAGCGCCGGCGCCGGCATGTCACCCGCGGGGTCGGCGTGGACCAACGCCCCTCCGAATGTCCCACGGTGGCGGACCTGCGGGTCCGCCACCGTCTGTGCGGCCTTGCTCAGCAGCAGAGCATGCGTTGCCACCAAGGACGATCGAGCCACGTCGTCGTGCAGTGTCATGGCGCCGATCACGAGAGCGTCGCCGTCCTCCCGGATCCCGCGCAAGGACTCGATCCGGCCAAGGTCGACGATGACCTCCGGTGCGGCCAGCCGCAGCTTGAGGACCGGGATCAGGCTCTGGCCGCCGGCCAGGACCTTGACGTCTCCGGACGAGCCCAGCAGCTGCAGGGCATCCTCGACGCTCGTCGGGGCGTGGTAGTCGAAGGCTGCCGGGATCATGCCGCACCACCCTTGGTGAAAGCTGCCTGAATCGCGCGCCACACGGTCTGCGGAGCGCACGGCATCACGACGTCCTCGACGCCGAGATGCCTGATGGCGTCGAGGACGCCGTTGACGATGGCCGGGGTCGAGGCGATCGTGCCCGCCTCGCCAACGCCCTTGACCCCCAGGTCATTCGTCGTCGAGACCGACACGGTGCGGTCGGTGATGAACGAGGGCAGGTCAGCGGCGCTGGGCACCAGATAGTCGACGAAGGAACCAGAGACCAAGGTGCCGTTCTCGTCATACACGGCCTCCTCGAACAGCGCCTGCGCGATGCCCTGCGCCAGCCCGCCGTGGACCTGGCCCTCGACGATGAGCGGGTTGACCACATTGCCGACGTCGTCGACGCAGACGTACTTGCGCAGGGTCGCCGCGCCCGTCTCGGTGTCGACCTCCATGGCCGCGAGATGCGTGCCGTGGGGGAACGAGAAGTTCACCGGGTCGTACGTGGCGTCGGCGTCGATCGAGGGCTCGAAACCATCGGGCAGGTTGTGGCCCTGGAACGCCGCGAAGGCCGTCTCGCCGAGGGCCATGCCCTTGTCGGTGCCCTTGACCGTGAACCGGCCGCCGGCGAACTCGAGGTCGTCGGCACTGGCCTCGAGCAGGTGCGCCGCGATGGTGCGCGCCTTCTCGATGACCTTGTCGGCGGCCTTGACGACCGCCATGGCACCCACGGTCAACGACCGGGAGCCATAGGTGTCAAGGCCTCTGGCCGAGATTGCCGTGTCACCGTGCAGGACCTCGACGTCCTCGAACGCCACGCCCAGCCGGTCGGCCACGATCTGGCTCCAGGCCGTCTCGTGCCCCTGACCGTGCGCGCTCGAGCCCGTGACGACCTCGACCTTGCCGGTGGGCAGGACGCGGACCGATGCATGCTCCCAACCACCACCGACGTACTTCAGCGCGCCCAGCACTCGGGAGGGCGCAAGCCCGCACATCTCGGTGAAGGTCGAGACACCGATGCCGAGCTGGACCGGGTCACCGGAGTCGCGGCGCCGCTTCTGCTCAGCTCGCAGCTCGTCGTAGCCGAACAGCTCCTTGGCTCGGGCGGTGGCCGCCTCGTAGTTGCCCGAGTCGTAGGTCAGGCCGGCTACGGTCGAGAAGGGGAACTCCTCGTGCTTGATCCAGTTCTGCTCGCGCAGCTCGATGGGGTCTCGCCCAAGCTCGGCGGCCAGCTCGTCCATCAGCCGCTCGATCGCGAAGGTCGCCTCGGGACGGCCCGCGCCACGGTAGGCATCTGTCCACGTCGTGTTGGTGAAGACGTTGGTGTCGGTGAAGCGATAGCCGGCCAACTTGTAGATCGAGTTGTACATGAACGCGCCGAGCACCGGGATGCCAGAGGTCACGAGACCGAGGTAGGCCCCCATGTTGGCGAGCAGATCGACCTTGAGCCCAGTGACGGTGCCGTCCTTGGTCGCGGCCAGGGTCAGTCGCTGCAGCTGGTCGCGGCCGTGGTGGCCCGAGACCAGGGACTCGGACCGCGTCTCGGTGTACTTGCACGGCTTGCCCGTATGCCGCGCCGCGAGGACGGTCAGGACCTCCTCGGGGGTGAACTGCAGCTTGCCGCCGAACCCACCGCCGACGTCCGGGGCGATCACCCGGATCTTGCTCTCCGGGATGCCCAGAACCAGTGCGAGGAAGATGCGGACGAAGTGCGGCACCTGGGTGGAGGTCCAGACGGTGAGCTGCTCCCCCGTGGGGTCGACGAGGATCGACCGGGGCTCCATGAACGCGGGGATCAGCCGCTGCTGCCGGAAGGTCCGTTCGATGACGACCCCGTCCTCGCGTGCCTTGGCGATCTCCTCGTCGACGTCGGTGCCGGTGCCCGCCTGGGCCGAGTCATAGACCCAGGTCGCCGAGACGTTGGTGCCAAGCTCGGGGTGCGCGTATGGCGCGCCCGCCGCCGCCGTCTCCAGGTCCAGGACCACGGGGAGGCCTTCGTAGTCCACGTCGACCAGCTCCATCGCGTCCCTGGCCTCGCGGGCACTGCGAGCCACGACGACCGCGACCACTTCGCCGGCAAAGGCGACGTGATCCACAGCAACCGCAGGGTGATTCGGGGCTTTCTGGTCATCGGTGATCGGCCAGGCGCAGGGCAGGCTGCCCTGTTTGTCAGCCAGATCGGCGCCGGTCAGCACGGCGACCACACCCGGCGACGCCTTGGCCGCACCGGTGTCGACCGCGGTGATCCGGGCGTGCGCGACGGGGCTGCGAACCATCCCGAGGTGGAGCATGCCGGACACCGACAGGTTGTCGGTGAACCTGGTCCGGCCGGTGATGAGGCGCTGGTCCTCCTTGCGCCGCCGCGCCTTGCCGACCTCGGGACCGGCGGCCTCCGCCGTACGCTCGTCGACCGCGGTCATGACGAGGCTCCGGTGGAAGCCGACGCGCCGGCCACCAGCTGCACGGCCCTGACGATGTTCTGATAGCCCGTGCATCGGCACAGGTTGCCCTCGAGGCCCTCGCGGATCTCGGTCTCGGAGGGGTTGGCGTTGTCGTTGAGCAGGTCGATCGAGGACATGATCATGCCGGGCGTGCAGAAACCGCACTGAAGGGCGTGAGACTCGTGAAAGGCCGCTTGCATCGGATGCAGGACGCCGTCGTGTGCCAGCCCCTCGATGGTGGTGACCTCGTGGCCGTCGGCCTGAACCGCCAGCATCGTGCAGGACTTGACGCTGCGGCCGTCGAGGTGAACGGTGCACGCGCCACAGTTGGTCGTGTCGCACCCGATGACCGTGCCGGTCTTGCCGACCTGCTCACGGAGGTACTGCACGAGCAGGGTGCGATTCTCGACCTCGTCGGAGTACGCAACACCGTCGATCTTGACGCTGATCCGGGTCATTCCTGGCCTACCCTCCACAGTCGCCGGCGGATCGGGCCCCCCACCGAACTCGGCGACCTCGCGCGGCGGGAGCGTGGGCTCAAGCCAACCGCGCTGTGACCTGGGACACAAGGGCTAGCAGTAACGACTTCAGATGACGTGACCACCGGTAGGGCCGTCGTCAGGTCGGATGTTGCTCATGGTGGATGCGCCCATCCATGCCGGCCAGGCGTCCACCGCCCCCGCCCCACCGCAGGGCGATGATCTCGGCGGCGACGGAGACGGCCGTCTCCTCGGGAGTCCGCGCACCCAGGTCGAGCCCGATCGGGCTGGACAGGTGGGCCAGCTCCAGGTCGCTCAGCCCTGCGGCGCGCAGTCGCTCCATCAGCTTGGCATGGGTGCGTCGTGATCCCATCGCCCCGATGTAGGCCACGTCCGGCAGTCGCAGCGCGACCTCAAGCAGCGGCACGTCGAACTTGGGGTCGTGGGTGAGCACGCACATCACGGTGCGCGGGTCGATGGCTCCGGCGGCTGCCTGCTCGCTCAGGTAGCGGTGCGGCCACGCCACGACGACCTCATCGGCGTGAGGGAACCGCGAGACCGTCGCGAAGACCGGGCGGGCGTCGCAGACCGTCACGTGATAGCCGAGGAATGCCCCCAGCCGGGCCACCGCTGCGGCGAAGTCGATCGCGCCGAAGACGAGCATCCGTGGCTTGGGCGCGTATGCCGCGCAGAAGACGCGCATCCCTTCGCCCCTGCGCTGCCCGTCCGGACCGTAGGTGAGCAGCTCGCTGCGACCGCTGGCCAGCAGCCCCCGCGCATCATCGGCGATCGCCGCCTGCGCCCGGTCGGACTCCAGGTTGCCCTCGAGCGGTATGCCGTCCCCTTCCGGCCGCACGACCAGTCGCCGACCCAGCCAGGCAGGATCCGGGTGCTCGACCACGGTCACCACGGCGACCGGGCGCCCAGCCTCGATGTCCTTCGCCACCGAGCCCAGCTCGGGGAAGGTCTCCCGTGACACCTTCTCCACGAACACATCCAGGATGCCGCCACAGGTCAGGCCCACGGCGAAGGCATCCTCGTCGCTGACGCCGTAGCGCTGGAGCACGGGCTGTCCGTCGGCCACCACCTGCTCGGCCAGCTCGTAGACCGCGCCCTCGACACAACCGCCGGAGACCGAACCGACGGCGCTCTTGTCGGGGCCGACCAACATGGACGCGCCGGCCGGACGTGGGGCCGAGCGCCATGTCCCCACAACTGTCCCAACGCCGGTCGTCTTGCCGTCACGCCACCAGGCCATCAGCTCGGGCAGAACCTCACGCACGTGCCACCACCTTCAACAGCTCCGCGAACGACGCGAGCGAGTGCCCGGCCACCAGTTGGTCAACGTACGGAAGTACTGCGGCGATACCGCCCTGGACCGGTTGGTACCCGGCCTTTCCTCGATGCGGGTTCATCCACACGACGGCATGGGCGAGCCGTTGCAGACGGGCGACCTGCTCGCCGAGCAGCCGCGGGTCTCCTCGCTCCCATCCGTCCGAGGCAATGACGACGACCGAGCCGCGCGCCATGCCGCGCTGTCCCCATCGCCCGGTGAAGGCTCGGATCGACTCTCCCAGCCGAGTGCCCCCAGACCAGTCCGGGACGCACTGGCCCGCGGCCCGGAGCGCCTCCTCGGGATCACGGTGCCGCAGCGCCGTCGTCACCCGGGTCAGGCGCGTGCCGATCGTGAAGACCTCGACGCGGCCCGGTACCGCGTGGGACATCCGGTGGCCCAGCCTCAGCAGCGAGTCGGCATAGGGCTCCATCGACCCGGACACGTCCACCAGGAGCACGATCCGGCGGGGCCGGGTCCGGGGGCGGCGATGACTCAGTGGTCCGGGCTCCCCCGCCCGCTTCAGCTGTTCGCGCAGCGTGCGCCGGGGGTCGATCTCACCACGATGGGACGGACCTCGTCGCGGGCTGCGTCGACTCGGAGGCTCGACCCGAAGCCCGGCAAACAGGGTTGCCAGCAAACGACGTTCGGCCGCCGACAGCTGGGCGATGTCGCGATGGCGCAGCACCTCGTCTGAACTCGCGAGGGCACGCACCACCTGGTCCTCGCCTTCGTGGCCGGCCGATGCCTCGGGCACCAACGACGCGCGCTGGACCGTTCGCGTCGCGGGTTCGCCGAAAGGATGTGGTGGGTCCTCGGCGGAGAACCAGGCACGGAAGGCCGCGTCGTAGCGCTCGAGATCCTCCGGCGACGAGCAGAGGGTTGAGCGGCCTGCCCAGAACACCCCCTGGCGGTCGCCCGCATCCGCGAGCGAGGTCGCGCGCAAGAACGCATGCGTGCGGTCAGCGGTGACGGCGACACCTGTGTGCCGAACGGTGCGGGTGAACGCCACGAGCAGCTCGTCAGCGGCCAGGCCGGCGGCGCGAACCACGGCGCTCTCCACAGTGCTCAGCCGGCCAGGATCAGGTCCAGGGCGTCGCGCACCCGGTCCGCGTCCTCGCGGTACTTCAGCACGGCACCCAGCGTGGCGCTGGCGGTCTCGAGGTCGAGGTGGTCCCGCCCGAGCTGGTGCAGCGCCCGCGCCCAGTCGAGCGTCTCGGCCACACCCGGGGGCTTGAGCAGGTCGCCCGAGGCGCGCATCCGCTGGACGGCTCGGGCCACCTGCCCGGCCAGCCGCTCGGAGACCTCGGGCAGCCGGCTGCGCACGATCTCGACCTCGCGCGCCAAGCCCGGGTGGTCGATCCAGTGATAGAGGCAACGCCGTTTGAGTGCGTCGTGGAGCTCACGCGTGCGGTTCGAGGTCAGGACGACCACCGGCGGCTTCTCGGCACGCACCACTCCGTACTCCGGGATGGTGACCTGGTTGGTCGAGAGCACCTCGAGCAGGAACGCCTCGAACTCGTCGTCGGCGCGGTCGATCTCGTCGATGAGCAACACGGCGTCCTGCTCGCGCAGCGCCCGCAGGATGGGCCGGTCGAGCAGGAACCGGTCGGCGAACAGCGAGGCCTCCAGCGCCTCGGTGTCCACGCTGTTGGTCGACTGGCTCGTCGCCTCGACCGCCCGCAGGTGCAGGATCTGGCGCGGGAAGTCCCAGTCATAGAGAGCCTGGCTAGCGTCGATCCCCTCGTAGCACTGAAGCCGGATCAGCGGGACGTCCAGCAACATGGCGAGGGCCTCGGCCAGGGCGGTCTTGCCCGTGCCCGGCTCGCCCTCCAGCAGCAGCGGCCGCTGCATGGCTAACGCGAGGTAGGTGATCGTGGACAGGCCCTCGTCAGGCAGGTAACCCGTCGCGCGCAGCCGCGTCGAGACCTCCTGTGCTGACTCGGGTGCGTGCGCCATGGGCCCACATTAGGCGACAACGTCGCTCAGGTCCGGGGATCTGACCCGGACGGTGGAGACAGCGACGGGGAGAAGTCCCCGCCTAGCTGCTCGAGCGCCTGACGGGCGAAGATCTGCTGCTGGGTGACCGTCCGTTCGGATCGCCCGCGTCCGACGAAGCTCACGGCCCAGTGCAACAACGTCGTCAGCCGGTGCTTGAACCCGATGATGTAGACGAGGTGCACGCCCAGCCACATCAGCCAGGCGGTGAACCCGCTGAGCCGGAACCGGCCGATGCTGGCGACCGCGCTGAAACGCGAGATCGTCGCCATACTGCCCTTGTCGTGGTACTTGAAGGGCTGACCAGCAGGCCTCCCGGCCAGTCGGGCTGTGATCTGACGCGCCGCATGACGGCCGCCCTGGATCGCGACCTGAGCCACCCCGGGCAGCCCGTCGAGGGCGATCATGTCGCCCACGACGAAGACCTCAGGGTGCCCCGGCAGGGTCAGGTCCGGCTGGACCTCGATGCGCCCTGCACGGTCCACTCTGGCGCCGCACTGCTCCGCGAACAACGCGCCGAGTGGACTCGCCGAGACGCCCGCCGCCCACACCTTGCAGACGGACTCGATCCGACGTCGCCCCTTTGCGTCCTCGACCTCGATGCCGGTGCCGTCGACCCCGACGACCTTGGTGCCGAGCTGCACCTCCACGCCGATCTCGGCCAGCCTGGCCTCCGCCTTGGCGCCCAGACGGTCGCCGAAGGAGCCCAGCACCGACGGCGCCGCGTCCAGCAGGATCACGCGGGCCCGACGAGGGTCGATACGCCGGAAGTCGTGACGCAGCGTGCGGTGCGAGAGCTCGGCAATCTGCCCCGCCATCTCGACCCCGGTCGGCCCCGCGCCCACGACCACGAACGTCATCAGCCGGGCGCGCTGTTCCTCGTCGTCGACCAGCTCGGCCATCTCGAAGGCGACGAAGATGCGCCCGCGCAGCTCGAGGGCGTCGTCGATGCTCTTCATCCCCGGCGCGAAACGCTCGAAGTGGTCGTTGCCGAAGTACGACTGGCCGGCACCCGCAGCGACGACGAGCGAGTCGTATGCCGTGACGCTGGTCTCGTCCAGCACCGTGGAGGTGACGGTGCGCCCGGCGAGGTCGACATCAGTGACCTCGCCGAGCAGCACGCGTGAATTGCGTTGACGTCTAAGGATTTCGCGGGTCGAGGGCGCAATCTCCCCCTCGGACAGGATACCCGTCGCGACCTGGTACAGCAGCGGCTGGAACAGGTGATGAGTGGTCTTGGCGATGAGGGTGACTTCGACGTCGGCACGCTTGAGAGCCTGCGTGGCGAACAACCCGCCGAACCCGGAGCCGATCACGACCACGTGATGTCGACGGCCGGCGTCAGGTCCGTGGGCAGTGGTCCGATCCACGGGGGCAAGCCTACCCAAACTTGGCGCTGGCGCGGATGTCGCCGGTCCTGCGCCGCCACCTCACAGCCGGGCCACCACCCATGCCAGGGCGGCCAGCGCCACAGTGTTGACACCGAGGATCAGCCAGACCACCAGTGTGGTGCTCTCGTCGTAGGCCAGCCCGAGGGCGGCGCCCGCCACGAGCAGACCGAGGCCACGGACGAAGGCGAGCCAGCCGAACGCGATGGCTCGTGCTCCTGGCGCGACGAGCTCGGTGACTACGGCCTTGACGGTCGAGTCCAGGACGCCGTTGACGACTCCCCAGACCGCCACGCCGAGCCAGACCAGGGTCGCGTTGTGGGTGAAGGCGATCCCAGCCCCGCAGGCGGCGACCGGCGCCACAAGCAGCACCTTGGGACCGCGCCGGTCATAGACCCGGCCCATCAGCAGGCCGCTCAAACCGTCGATCAGCATCGCCAACGCGAACAGCACCGGCACCTGTGCAGTCGTCAGCAAGCCCTGCGTCTGCGCGTGGAAGGCCAGCAGCGGGAATGAGGCAATACCTAATGACAGCAAGGCGATTGCGCCGACGTACTGCAAGAGGAGGGGCGGCAGGACGACCCGGGCGTTCCCGTCGCCGTGCGTCTCGGAAGTCTCCCCCGCAGCTTGCGGCCCCGGTGCCACCGTCTCGTACGCCGCGGGGTCCGGGACGCGATGGCGCAGCCAGAACAACAGCGCAAGCACCAGCACGCCAGGGACGATGAGGACACCGAAGGCCAGGCGGTAGTCGTCCGCGCGCAGCGATAGAACTGCGGCCAGCAGCAGCGGCCCTGCCATGGCCCCGAACTGGTCCATCGCCTGATGGACCCCGAATGCTGTTCCTCTCCCGGTCTGCGTTGAGGCGTGGGACAACAGCGTGTCCTTGGCCGGGGAACGCACCGCCTTGCCCAGGCGCTCGGTGCCATAGAGCAGCAACGCCGGGGCGATGACGTTGGTGGCGCCGATCAGGGGGACGCTGAGCACCGTCATCACATAGCCGGCGATGGTCCATGTCCAGTAGTGCCGGCCGCGCTGGACCAGGTAGCCGGACACCACTCGCAGGCCGTAACCGATGAACTCCCCTGCGCCAGCAACGAGTCCGACCACGGTTGCCGACGCCCCGAGGGTCGCGAGGTAGGGTCCGATGATGCTGCGCGCGCCCTCGTAGACCATGTCGGCGAACAAGCTGACCAAGCCGAAGCACAGGACGAAATGCCACGGCCGCAGCTGCGGCCGCCCCGGGTTGGTTGTGCTGGGGCTCAAACGGCAGGCCTTACACCTCTGCCAAGGGTCCGGCGCTGGATGCGAAGGTCGTCGCGGATGCCGTACGGCACCGGCAGGTGCCGAGCGTCCAGCTCGGCGGTGTAGGCCTCGAGTGCATGCAACAGGCGCGTCCGCGTGCCTTCGAAGACGCTCGGGGTTCCGAGGGGCGCGCGGCGGGCCACCACCATCGCGGCTCGTGCGATGGTGACCTCCTGGAACAGTGCGAAGAGGGGGTCGGACCCGACTGACGGATGCGCCACTGTAGGGGGAGGCATGGGTGGCTCTGTCTCTGTTGATCGCGGACCGACATCGCCGACGATCAGTGCCGACATCATGGAGAGTACGCCGCAGCCCGGCACTCGGCAGCCGTCTGCGACAAGTGGGTGAATCCGACGGGCACAGAGCCTGTACGCACCGGGTGGGCAGCTAGCCGAGCTCGGCAGCTGCCCAGTGCTTCGCCGGTGCGGCGGCGTTGATCAACGCCTCGCAGTCGGCAATTGTGGCGGCCAACAGGTCGACCAGCCGCTGTTCGACATCGGGTGCGCAGGCCAGGGCGATGCCCTCTACCGCCATGCTCAGGATGTGCGGCGCGGTCTGCGCGCGGAAGGTCCGTCGCGATACGCGCAACCCGCCCGAGAAGGACCGGGCCCATGCCGCGGCATCGGGGACATCATCCAGGACCAGGCGACTCTGCGGGCTCGAGGAGTTCGGGTCGCGGCCGTCGAGCTCGGCGAGGACGCGCTCACATGTGAGAACGGCCGTGGCCAGCACGTGCTGCCGCGGCGCGGCGGCGATCGGCAGGGCCACCAGCGCCGAGCGCAGCGCGATTGCCGCGTCCACGTGGAGGTCGTCACTGGTCAGGCCGATGACCGACGGGATCAGGGGGATCAGCCGGGGGCGCATCCGATCGGTGACGATGTCGTTGACGAGGCGGGCCAGGTCGGCGAGCATCGGGTGGGTGCAGGCCGGATGATCGCTCCAGCGCTCGCCGGCGAGGAAAGAGGCCATCTCCATGAAACAGGCGCCTCGTCGCGGGTTGCGGTGCTTGCCGCGAGACAGGACCGGCATCAGCTCCGGCGCGGTGACTGTGAGGGTCATGGTGTCCTCCCGAACATCCGGTGACCTTGAGTCTTCATAGTCTGCGCCGCCATCGACATTTTCACCATCCCCAGCCATCAGGTCGCTGCGGTCATCTGATCCGGCTCGTCGCGCTCGTCCCGATCTGCCCACCCCAGCAGGGTGTCCAGCGAGAACACGGCGTCATCGATGCCCTCGTGCAGGTCACCCAAGGCGGCAAACCGACGAGGGACCGTCGCGATGGTGAAATCCTGCGGCATGACGTCCTTGACCTCCTCCCAGGAGATCGGGGTCGACACCGTCGCTTCGGGTACGCCACGCACCGAGTAGGCGCTGGCGATCGTGTGGTCCCGGGCGTTCTGGTTGTAGTCGACGAAGACCGCCCGCTGATCGCGATCCTTTCGCCACCACGTGGTGGTCACGTCCTGCGGCGCTCGGCGTTCCACCTCACGCGCGAAGGCGAGCGCGGCTCGGCGTACATCCGCGAAGCCCCACCGTGGCTCGATCCGCACGTAGATGTGCAGCCCGGAGCCGCCCGAGGTCTTCGGCCACCCCACGGCGCCCAGCTCATCCAGTACCTCGTGAGCGACGTCGGCAACGCGGCGGACCGTGTCAAAACCACACTCCGGCATGGGATCCAGGTCGATGCGCCACTCATCGGGCCGCTCGGTATCGGAGCGCCGGGAGTTCCAGGGGTGGAACTCGACGGTGGACATCTGCACCGCCCAGATGACGCTCGCCAGCTCGGTGACGCACAGCTCATCGGCATACCGGTTGTATCGCGGGAAGCTCACGCGGACCGTCGCGAGCCATGGTGGGGCGCCGTGCGGGAGCCGCTTCTGGTGGACCTTCTCGCCGCCGACGCCCTCAGGGAAACGGTGCATCATGCATGGCCGCTCCCGCAGTGCGCGGACGATGCCGTCTCCGACGCTGAGGTAGTAGCGGGCCAGGTCGAGCTTGGTCTCCCCCCTGGCCGCGAAGTAGACCCGCTCGGGATGGGAGATCCGCACCGTGCGGTCACCGATCTCCAGCTCGACTGCTGGGGACGTGCTGCCCTTGGCCGCCATGACCACAAACCTAACCGAGTCGGTCGAGTCCCGTCGCGTGCTCCGGTGCCGAACCGACCTCGCCACGGGTCAGCCGCTCGCCGTCCAGGAGCGTGGGCCTACTGGAGGAGGCGGTCGACGGCCTGAACAGCGGTCCAGCCCGCGGGATGGTCCGAGAGCATCTTGGCGACGCCGTCCAGGTCCGCGCCGAGCGTGACGATGGGCGCCTCCTGGTATCCGTCGCGGCGAGTCTGCCCGATCCCGACGTTGGCAGTGAGCCCGTTGCACAGGCACTTGCGCCCGACGGTGTCCTCGACCGCTCCGCCCTTGCGGAGGTAGATGTGAACAGGCTCGGCAGGGCAGCGGTAACCAAGGGCGCCGGGCTCGCGCTCGAAGGGGGTGCGAAGGTAGCTCAGGTCGCACAGTCGCGGCCGCGCGGCATACGTATCAGTCTCGGACATGGTCCCCGGCAGTGACGCGACCTTGAACGGGAACCCAGTCGGTGAGGCCAGCGGGTCGGTGCGGACCTCGAGCCGCCCGGCGCCGAGCTCGGTGAGCAGCTCCTGGCGCAGAGGAGTGCTCAGACCTGACTCGGTACACAGGGCGAACAGCGTGCCCACCTGCACCCCTGCCGCGCCGGCCGACCGCGCTTGGGTGACCTGCTCGGCCGTGGAGTAGCCGCCGGCCAGCCAGAACGGCAGCCCGACCTCGGCGACCTTGGCCAGGTCCGCGTCGTCACGCGGACCGAAGACCGGTTGCCCGTCCTCGTCCAGGACCAGTCGCCCGCGCGGGGGGGCGTTGTGCCCGCCGGCCCGCGGACCCTCGATGACGAACCCGTCCGGCCTGGTCGAGTCCTCGCGCGCCAGGTACGCGGCCAGCACATGGGCGGACACGATCGCCAGGAACTTCGGCCGACGCAGCGGGGCCAGACCGCCCCCGGTGAGGTCATCCGGATCCAGCCCGACGCTGTATGCCGTCGTGGCCCCGTCCACGTGCAGGCTCAGCGAGCACGGCTCATGAACTGCCAGCCGGTCCAGGAGTCGGGGGATCTCTGTGGGGATCCCAGCCCCCATCAGCACGTAGTCCACGCCGGCGAGCATCGCCCCGTACGCCGCACTCGGCGTGGCCATCTGGACCTTCTCCAGGAAGTTGATCCCCACCACCCCGTCATGGCCTTCCTTGGCCAGCCACACCTCGGCGAAGTAGGCCACCAGCGAAAGCTCCAGGAAGGCTGCGCTCGGGCGCAGGCTCAGCTTGGGGACGGGTACATACGGCTTACCTGGGGGTCGGCCACCTTCGCGGAAGTACTGGTGCAGTACCCGCTGCGCCATCGTAGGCACCGGAAAGTGCGAAAGGGCGCGCCGAATATCGCCATCCACGTCACCATCCTGGAGCCGCCGGGCGATCACCACATCCAACGCCGTCCCCGAGACCACGCCGAGCTGGCCGGTCTGGGACACCGCCCGAGCCAACCGCCAGGACGAGACGGCCACACCCATCCCGCCCTGGATGACGACCGGCCATCGGCCCTCAGCGGGCGGGGAGGGGCAGGTGATGCGACCACTCGTCGGCATGGGCATGGGCGAAACCTCCAGAAGAACCTACGGAAACGTAACTTACTTAACCGTAGGTTAGCCGATCACCGAGCCCCGGCGGTTGGGACCAAGGTCCTGACCTCCGTCGACCGGGAGCTCCTGAGCGGCCTCCCCGGGTGGCGTTTCCGCCCGCGCGGTGAGATCGGGACTCAGCTGTACATCAGCGATCCCGGCGTGGTGAGCAGCTCGCCGGTCTCGAGCCACGTCTTGAGGCCGGAGAGGATCATCGGCCAGCCGCCGTAGAGCTGGCTGTTCGCGCCCTCGCGCAGCTCGTCGTGGGTCACGGTCAGGCGGCAGGAGTCACCGACGGGCTCGATCTCCCAGGTGATCCTCGATGTTCCCTCGCTCTTCACCTCGTCGCTCCAGAGGGCAACCATGCTCTGGACGAGCCGGCGCGGGGGGTCGACCTCGAGGTTCTCCCCTTCACCCAAGAGCCCGGTGGCTCCCGCGTGACTCATCTCGAAGCGCGACCCTGGTGTCCACTCCGAGCTGACCCGGTTTCCGAATTGGTACTTGCTCCTGATCTCGCTGTCGGTGATCGCCTCCCAGAGGCGCTCCTGGGTGGTGCGGATGTAGATCTCGTAAACCTTCTCCATGGGACTCTCCGTCTGCTTGGAGACCGCTGAGCGCCACCGCCCACGGCTCGGATGTTCAGACGATAGGTGACTGTTTAGTCACATGTCAACAGGTACGGCCTTGTCATGCCAGCGGGGCGGACGCCCATGGAAGTCATCGGGTTGTCTTCATCAGAACGGGACTACCTTCGGCAGCAACGTCCTCGGACGATCTTCAACGTCGCGCTCTTTTGCAGCGATGTGCCTTCGAACTGCTTCTACGAATGTCATCTCTGCGTCTTCTTTCGTATTGCCGCGCCACGGCCTAACGAATTCCCCCGACGGTCAAGAGCACAGCCGCGGGCCGTTGGCAGTCCTCGGGTTAGCGGTTGACCCGGGCGGTGCAGGTCTCGCCTGTGCGGGCGTTCCTGGCGGCACCCCCGAAGTGGTCGACGCGGTCCCGGTTGGCCGTCGACCTCAGGATCACCAAACACCCGGTGGGCGCGAGCGTGGCCCAATTCCCGGTGAGTTCCTAAGGTCCAACACATGCTGGTCACTGCTCCTCCGATCATCGATGCGCCGAGCTGTCTGGTGAGTTTGCGTGCTGATGTCACTGTCAGCCCGGGTGGGTCGAGGTATCCATAGGTCCTTGGTCGTACGACCAGTGAGACTCGCCAGAGGCGGCGTTCGTCACGTCCTTGGCTGGGCGAGCACTACTACCAACGTCTGATGGCGCTTCGTACCAGGGGGAGAGGAGAAAGGTTCTACGCAGAAAGGTTCTGCGCAAACGACGAAAGGAACTGACATGAAACGCATCATCATCACTGGGGCGGCTCTCCTGGCGATTCTCCCGGCCAGCCTGGGACTGATCGGCAACGCCTCCTTCGCCCAGAGCGCCCCCGTGCGTGTGCCCTCGCAGGCCACCGTCCTGGACGACAGAGGCGGCCTGGCCACCCACGCCGAACCCGGCGACGACAAAGGCGGCCTGGCCACCCACGCCGAACCCGGCGACGACAAAGGCGGCCGCCAGGTCGGTAGCCATGAAGGCCATGGGCACTCATGAGCTTTGGGCAGGTCGTTCGCCCGTCGTGGATCCGACTCGCGGCGGGCACGTCTGTGCGAGGGGCAGGTGGCTGACGGACTTGCGGCGCGTGCCGCCTGCCCCCTGGCCTGTCGGCTCTGCGCTGGAGTCGGGTCTATCTTGGCGCTGTGGACGCTCCTTCGGGTCAACCCTCCGCAGTCATCGACGTGGTCGGTCTGGTCAAGACTTTCGGTCGGACCAAGGCGCTCAACGAGCTCAACCTGAGCGTGGCCCAGGGGGAGGTTCACGGATTCCTGGGACCCAACGGAGCCGGGAAGACCACCACTCTGCGGCTCCTGCTCGGCCTGCTGCGCGCCGATGCTGGTTCCATCCGCGTCCTTGGCGGTGAGCCGTGGCGCGATGCCGTGGACCTGCACCGGCGTTTGGCGTACGTGCCCGGGGATGTGGCGCTGTGGCCCACTCTCACTGGTGGTGAGGTGATCGATCTGCTGGGCAGGCTTCGCGGCGGGCTCGAGCCGCAGCGACGGGCCAGCCTCATCGAGCGCTTCGAGCTGGATCCCACGAAGAAGTGCCGGGCCTACTCCAAGGGCAACCGGCAGAAGGTGGCTCTGGTCGCCGCGTTGGCCAGCGACGTGGAGCTGCTGCTCCTGGACGAGCCCACTTCGGGCCTGGATCCCCTGATGGAGGCGCAGTTCCGCCAGTACGTCAACGAAGTGCGCGGCGACGGCCACACGGTGCTGCTCAGCAGCCACATCCTCAGCGAGGTGGAGGCCCTGTGCGACCGGGTGAGCATCATCCGCGATGGGGCGGTGGTGGAAAGCGGCACGATGGCCGAGCTCCGCCACCTTGCCCGCACGACGGTGACGGCCGAGCTGGCCACGATGCCCGAGGGCCTTGCCAAACTTCCCGGCGTGCACGAGGTCGTGGTCCAGGGCCAACGGATCACCGCCAGCGTGGAGCCCAGCGGCATGGCGCAGCTGATGGCGGCGTTGGGCGCTGGCGGCGTCACTGCTGTGACCAGCGCGCCGCCGACGCTCGAGGAGCTGTTCCTTCGCCACTACCAGAAGGCTCAGCCATGACCGGTGAACTGACCGGGACCGCCGGTTTGGTGCGACTCGCGCTGCGCCGTGACCGCTGGCTGGTACCGGCGTGGGTCGGCTTGTTCGCCGCGATGGCTGCGTTCTCCGCCTCTGCGACCATCGATCTGTACCCCGACCAGGCTTCCCGGATCGAGGCAGCGAACACGATCAACTCCTCAGCCTCGGTGGTTGCCCTCTACGGGCCGATCTACGACCCGACCTCTCTGGGCGCTCTGTCCATCACCAAGTTGACGGCGGTGTACGCCGCGCTGATGTCCATCCTCATGGTCATGCTGGTGGTGCGACACACTCGGGCCGAGGAGGAGGCGGGCAGACTGGAGCTGGTCGGTGCCGGCGTCGTGGGCCGGGCGGCTCCCTTGGCCGCGGCCTTGTTGATGGTCGGGGGCGTCAGTTGCCTGCTGGGCCTGCTGTCCGCCGCCGCGCTGATGGGGGCTGGGCTGCCGGTCGGCGGCTCGTTCTTGTTCGGCGCCGGCTGGACCGCGACCGGCCTCTGTTTCGCGGCGGTGGCCGCAGTGGCAGCGCAGGCGACGACCGGAGGCCGGGCAGCCAACGGGTGGGGTTTCATGGTCATCGCGTTGGCCTATATGGCGAGAGCAATCGGAGACCTCGCCGAAGCCGGGCCGGGTTGGCTCTCCTGGCTCTCCCCGATCGGCTGGAGCCAGCAGATCCGGGCCTTCGCCGGTGACCGGTGGTCGGTTCTGGTGCTTCCCCTGGCCGCGACCGCACTGCTGGTGCCGGCCGCCTTCGCGCTTCGGCGCCGGCGCGATCTCGGATCCGGGCTACTGGCCGACCGGCCCGGACCTGCCGTTGGCCGTCTGAGCTCCTCCTTCGGTTTGGCATGGCGACTGCAGCGCCCGATGCTGCTCGCCTGGACGGCGGGCTCCGCCGTGATGGCCCTGATGATGGGTGCCATCGCACACAACGTCGCGGGTCTGCTGAACTCGCCGGGGATGGCCAAGATCATCCAACAGCTAGGCGGTGCGCAGGGGCTGACTGATGCGTTCCTGGCTGCGGAGCTGGGCTTGGTCGGCACGATCATCGCCGCCTACGGGATATCGGCCGTCACGAGGTTGCGCACAGAGGAATCCGCTGGCCACACCGAAGCCGTCCTGGCCACAGCCGCCGCCCGCATCGGATGGGCCACGAGCCATTGGCTGCTCGCCCTGGCCGGGGTTGCCTGGCTGCTGCTGGTCGCTGGAGTGGCAACCGGGCTGGGCCATGCTCTTGCGGTCGGCGACTCCAGCCAGGTCCTCCCCATCACGGTTGCGGCGCTCACCCGGATCCCAGCTGCCTGGGTCCTGGTCGGCCTGGTCGTTACCGTTTGGGGCGTGTGGCCGCATGCGACCGCCGGCGTGTGGGGCGCCTACGCAGCGTTCATCTTCGTAGGTGAGTTCGGCCAGCTGTGGGGAGTGCCGCGATGGGCGATGGACTTCAGCCCCTTCGCCCATTCCCCGGTGCTGCCCGGGCCGGATGCCGAGCTGTCCGGAATCGTGTGGTTGACGCTGATCGCGGGTGCGTTGCTCGCCGGTGGGTCCGCCGCGTTCCGCCACCGCGACCTTGCCGGATAGGCAGCAGCCGAGGCGGCCTGCACTCCCCTTCTCACACAAGCAGATGCCCAGCGCGGAATGAGTCCGGCTCCAACACCCAAGAGGGTCCTTGGTCAGATGTCCAGCCGTTCACACGGTGCGAAGGAGGCAGTCATGTCCACGACTCGTCTGCGGAGCCGTGCGGTGATCTTGACCGAGCCGCGGTGGCCCCGAGGGGTGGCGCGGATCAGCGGTGTGGTGCTGCTCGCCGGTGCCACAGCCAACGCCATCCTGACCGCCGTCGCACCGCAGACCTACGCCGACCTCGGCCCATGGATGGGAGGCCCGGAGCCGCTCCAGCAGCTGTGGGCGGCAACGATGGGCGAGCACCCCCGCGTGTGGGTGCCGATCGTTGGCGTCGGCTACGAGGCAGCCGTCGGCCTGCTCGCCTTGTCCAGGAACCGGCGCCGTCGTCTGGCCGGCCTGGTCGGCATCGCGGCTTTTGACGTCGGCTTGCTGGCCATGGGCCTGTGGCTGTGGGCCGTACCATGCCTCGTCGTCCTGGTCCCGGCGATCGTGGGGACCCTCAGGGCACCACGCCAGGAGAGCTGACGTGCGCGTCGCGGCGACGTGCTCTGTCTGTGTTTCGAGATGACTGATCACCGGCGGGCGTTCAGCAGCTCTCAGGTGGTGTGCCACCAGCCAGCGCGCCGGGCGCGCAAAGCCAGGCCGGCCAGGCCCACCGCGAACGCGCCGAAGAAGGCTTGCAGCAGGCTCGGCCCGAGGAACGGGATCTGCACGAGGAGCTCGACGGCAAGCGCGCCGCTGGCCACCAGCACGGCGGCCGGTGCCACCGGCGCCCGGCGCCACGCCAGCCACGCGGCTGCTCCCGAGGGCACGGCCACAGTCGCGAAAAGCCACACCCCCGGCAGGGCCCAGCTGGACAGCCCGAGCGGCGCTAGGTCGGAGACCGGCGGGGTCCCCGTGCCGGTGAACAGCTGCGCCGTCCCCACGATCCCCCCGAGTGCGACCAAAGAGTCCGCCGCGATGAAGATGACTCGGTGTGGGCAGGCCTGGCTAAGAGGAGCGGAACGAGAGGACCTCAGAAGGGTGCCGAGCAAGATGATCACCTCGAGCACATCGAACGGCCAATCGACGGGTCCGGACCAGTGACCAAGGTCCCGTGAAGTGCGCTCATCTGCGTCGCCACGAGCCCCATACCGCCGAGGGGTCACCGAATGAGATCGTCAGCCATCGTCTCGGCCACGCAGGACCGGCTGGATGAATCGCCGAGACCTGGGCGCCCAACAACGACAGGAGCCAGCTTGGCTCAGAGTCGGGGATGCGGGTAGTCGGCGGAGCGGCCTTGGAACGAGAGGACCTTAGGGTTCTGCACGACGCCGGCACGGATATCGATGGCCAGCCTGATGGTCCGATCCCGGTCCCACGCCGACGTGCCGTCCATTACTGTGCGTAAGTAGGGGATGAGAGCCTCGCTGATGGACCAGGTGGCGCTGTTCCACAGGTATGTCGGGCTGTGATCCACGCCGTAGTAGGCGACACCGTCACCCACCATCAGCATCGGCTCCTCGAAGGTTGTGGGTCTCGCGCACTCGAACCCCATGCCGGAGTCGCAGGACACGTCGACGAGCAGGCTGCCGGAAGCGAACTTTGCGAGTTCCTCGTCCGAGACGAACATGAGCGGCGCGTCAGTGTCCTGTAGCACGCAGTTGACCACGATGTTGTGCCCGGCGAGGAACGCGGCCGTGGACACCCGGCCCGTGGCCGTTTGGACTGTCGTGCAGCTGGGGTCGGCCTCGGCCCGGTCCAGATGGTCGAGCACGACGGATGGAAACGGTGAGGAAACGGCTGTGACCTCGCGCATGGTGAGCACCGTGATGTCGTGGACACCGAGCCCGTGCAGCGCTGTGATGGCACCTCGCGCCGTATTCCCGAAGCCGATGACGACGGCAGTGAGAGGTCGGCCATAGTGACCGGTTGAGCCGATGAGTGTCATTGCGTGCAGCACCGAGCAGTAGCCCGCGATCTCGTTGTTCATGTGGAACACGTGGACGACGAAACCCCCTGACGGCGTCCAGTGATTCATCGCCTCCCACGCGATGAGCGTCAACCGCTTGTCGATACAGATCTGCGTCAGCTGGGGGTCCTGTACGGCGTGCGGCCAACCCCAGAGCACCTGCCCGTCGCGAAAGCTGGCCATATCGTCCAGCGTGGGCTTGGGTAGCAGCACGATGTCGCTGGTCGCGATGATCTCCTCACGCGAACGAATGGCCCCCACCTGGGTGGCGAGCTGCTCCTCGGAGACGCCGTAGCGGTCGCCGTAGCCGCGCTCGAGGACGATCCGCGCCCTCAGGTCGGCGTCTATCCGGTCGAAGTGTTGCGGATGGATCGGCAGCCTGAACTCGTTCTCCTTGCTCGAGGCGGCAAGCACTCCAAGACTGAGCTGGTCCATGTGCCTCCTAGTCGGTTGACGCTGCCACCATCGCGCTGGTCGCAGTCGCCGCGCGGGCTTCCCCTTGCAGCGTAGATGAGATCATCGCCCAGCCGGAGCCTCTCGCTCCAAAGCCGACGTCCCGGTCGGTCGCTGTCCCCTGCCGAACGTCGTGGCCGGTTGCAAGGCATGGCAAGGCTGTCAGGACCGAGCCGGTGACCTTGCCGCGGATCATGAACGTCGCAATCGACCGACAGCTTCAGCCGGACTCGAAGGCTTCCATCGCCTCGACCAGGTCACGGACGCGGCGGCGGAGAATCTTGCCGATCTGGGAGCGCGGGAGGTCGTCCACGATCACGACCCGGCGCGGCACCTTGTAGCCCGTCAGCCGCTCGCGCGCGTAGGCGCGTACTCGCTCGGGATCGATGGTGGCGCCGGCCGCGGGCACGACGGCGACGACGACTTCCTCGCCCGCGTGGCCGGCTGCACGGACGCCGACCACGGCGACGTCTTCGATTTCGGGGAGCCCACGGAGAACATCCTCGACTTCCGAGGGATAGACGTTGAAGCCCCCGGTGATGATCAGCTCCTTGATCCGGTCAACGATGCGGACGAATCCGTCGGCATCCGCGACCGCGATGTCGCCCGTCCGCAGCCATCCGCCCGGGAGCAACACCGCAGCGGTCTCCTCCGGGCGGTTCCAGTATCCGGCGAACACCTGCGGGCCGCCGATGAGCAGCTCGCCCTGGCCCCCGATCGGTAGGTCCTGCGACGGGTCATCCGGGTCGACGATACGGATCCGGGTGGAGGGAAAAGGGACGCCGACCGTCCCCGGCCGGCGGGTGGCCGCGGCCGGGTTGCCCAACGAGATGGGCGAGGTCTCGGTCATCCCGTAGCCCTCTACGAGCAGCCCCCCGGTGACGGCCTCCCAGGTCTCGACCACCGCGGGCGGCAGCGCCATGGCACCAGAGATTGCATAGCGGATCGATGTGAGGTCAACGCCACGCTCTGGGGCCGCCGCCGCCACCCGCTCGTAGATCGGCGGGACCGCGGGCAGGAACGTCGGCGGGCGGCGTCGGATCGCGTCGAACATCTGGTCGAGGTCGAAGCGCGGCAGCAGCACCATGGTCGCCCCAACGCTCATCGAGAATGTCAGACACAGCGTCAGACCGTACGCATGGAACAGGGGCAGCACCGCGTATACGGTCTCCTCTCCGTCCTTGAGCCCGGGCATCCATGCCCGCCCTTGGGCCGCGTTCGCCCGCAGGTTCCGATGGGTCAGGATCGCGCCCTTGGGCGTTCCCGTGGTCCCGCCGGTGTACTGCAGCAATGCGACGTCCTCCGGATGTTGTTGCGGGTGCGCCGCGTCGAGCGGGCCGGACGAGGATGCGACCCGCTCCCAGCGCAGGACCCCTTGGGGCACTGGGCCGGTCATCGACGCGCGTGCCGCCCGGGCCTTGGCCACGGGCAGCCGAAGCGCGAGTCGCATGCGCCATGGCAGGGCTCTCGTGAGGTCAACGGCGAGGATGACCTGTATGGCGGTCTGCTCACGCAGGCCGTCGATCACTCGTGCCGTCTTGTCCCAGCACACGACGACCGTCGCCCCGCAGTCGGCCAGCTGGTGCTCGAGCTCGCTAGCCGTGTAGAGCGGGTTGTGCTCCACAACGACGGCGCCCAGCCGCAGAGCGGCGTAGAAGACCACCACGTGCTGCGGGCAGTTCGGCAAAACCAGCGCCACCCGGTCCCCGGCCCGCACACCCGCGGCGCGCAAGGCCTCGGCGGCCCGACTCACCTCGTCGGCCAGCTCGGCGTAGGTCGTCTCCTCACCAAAGAAGTCGAGCGCGACCCGGTTGCCGTAACGCCGGGCGCTGGCTGCGAGCATCTCGGGCAGCGACTCGGCCGGGACATCGACGTCGGCCGCGACCCCTGGTGCGTAGCTCGCCAGCCAGGGACGCCCGCTGAGCGGGCCATTGTCCTCGCCCGTTTCCGACGTGGTCGCGCCGTCCATGTCCACCTGACCTCCCACTTCGAGTGTCCTACCGCGACCGTCGAACGCCCTGCCGCTTCGGCAGCACCATGACCCAGACTATGCACCGGGCATGCGGCGCGATCACCTCACAAGTGGCACCGACCGCGTGAAGCCGACCCGAGGCCAGAGGAGAAGCGAGGAGGCTTACCGGACGCAGCGTGGCCATGGATCGTTTCCACCCGCGGTGACGTTGCCAAGCTAGGGTGGATCCACGATGACATACGCCGCCGACTCACGAGTTGACGCCTACATCGGTGCCCTGCCCGATTGGCAGCAGGTCATCTGCCGCGAGGTCCGCGATCTGGTCCACGCCGCCGACCCAGAGGTTACCGAGACCATCAAGCGCACCAACCGGCCGTACTTCGTACTGCAGAGCAACATCTGCGCCCTGTTGGCGGCAAAGGACCACGTCAACGTGTTTCTCTACGACGGCGCCATCGTCCCTGATCCCGAGGGAATCATCACCGCCGGCCACGAAAACAAGACCGCCCGCACCGTAGCCGTGCGCCAGGGCGAAACTGTCAACGCGCCCGCCCTCACCGCCATGTTCAAGCACATTATTGCCAATAACCGCGCCGGTGGCTGGCGCAAGTCGAAGCGCGAAGGCTGATTCACGATCATTGAGCTACCTAGCCGGGCGGCGAAGAGGCAGCTTGGTGATGAACGGCCTTTGGAGGCTCCAATTGGTGGGGGTGTCTTGACGAATTGTGGGCTTCCTCAGCCGTCTTCATCGTGACGCGGCGGGCTTGGGGACCCGTGAGGTACGACCAGCCAGCAGGTAGGACCCGATGGCCTGGCTGTCCAGCGGCCGGGGAGAAGTAGTAGCCCTGCCCAAGGCTGCAGCGGGCCCTCCGGGCTATGGGCACCCCGACCCACGTCTCGCCAGCCGCACGCACGCTACCGCTGTGATGGGCGAAGAGGTGTGGCACAGCGCGAGGAAGCCACACCACGCTCTCCGGGCCGGCCTCGAAGCGCCGGTCCCCCACTTCGACGGTCAGGACGCGGCCTCACTGATGGGCTAGGACCTTTGGCCCTGCCCTCGGGCGTGCTTGTGAGACGAGCATGGGAGCACGGGTAGTGGAGGTCGTCATGAGCGGGACGCACAACGTCATCGTCGTAGGTGTGGACGGCTCGCCGGCGAGCGATCGGGCGCTGGAGTGGGCGATGCAGGAGGGGCGTCGGCGCGGCTGGACCGTGGAGGTCGTCACGGCCTTTGGTCACGCCCCGCATGTCGGAGGTCTGGCCGAGTCAACGGTGACACGTCAGGCCAGGGAGGCTGCGGAGACGGCTCAGGTAAGCCAGATAGACAAGGTGGCCATGCCTTATCGAGACGACGTCACGCTGGCGTGCGAGGTCGTCGAGGGGCCACCCGTCGAGCGGCTCATGGATGCCGCGCGGCACGCCGGTCTGCTCGTCGTGGGCAGTCACGGGTACGGACGTGTCCACGAGATTCTGGTTGGTTCTGTGGCCGCGGGTTGCATCCGCAATGCCACCTGCCCGGTCGTCGTGCTTCCGGCTCCGCACCTGGAACCGCTTGAGCCACAAGCACTCCAGCCGCGTTGATCCGTATACCGTCGGGGTCCCGGGGTTGGTCATGCCCGGCGAGCTCCGAGGACCCGCAGGGCCGCATCCGCCCGGCGGTGCCGGTGCGTCAGGACTTGGGGTGCACGACCGTCACCGGGCAGCGGGAGTAACGCACGACTTGGTCTGCGATGGAGCCGAGCAAAAGCCCAGCGAAGCCGCCCCGCCCGCGGGAGCCGACGACCACGAGTTGGGCATGCCTCGAGGCCTCGAGCAGTGCCCGTGCCGCAGAGCCATGCACCGGCTGCAGGCGGACTTCGATCTCAGGTACTTCGACGGTCAACTTTTCCCAGCGCCTTTCCATGTCCTCGCGAACGGCGGCCTCGAAGTCCACCAGCGGGGGGACAAAGCCAGCATGCGCCGTGGTGGGCCGGGGGGCGGTGAGCATCGACCAACTTCGGATGACGTGCAGCGGCATCCCGCGTAAAGAGGCATCGTGGGCTGCCCAGCGCACTGCAGCTTGAGACAGGTCGGAGCCGTCGTCGCCGACGACGATTCCGCCAGGGACGCTCGGATGGTCCACAACTTCCTGCATGGTCATCGAGCCCTTCCTCCTGAGATGACAACCGACCGGAAAGACACCGTCGGCAAAAGGCGCGTCAACAGCCCCACAACCAGGGCTGGAACCATAAGGTAACGCGCCCGCGACCCCGACCACCGTTGGCCCCTGTCCTGATCGGTCATATACGGCATCACATGGCGGAGTGTCGAAGTCGCTTGTCGACGGCGACGACCAGAGACGCGAGGAGGGCCACGGCAAGGATCCGCAGCCATGCTTCGGCGGGGATCGGCGCTGTCCGGAACAGCTCGTTCATGGCGGGCAGATAGGTGATGGCGAGCTGTGCCGCCGTTTGGATGGCGACACCGCCGAGCATCCAGCGATTACCCAAGATGCCGATGCGCCACGCGGGCTGGGTGAGCGAGCGGCAGCTGAACAGGTAGAACATCTGGACGGCGACGAACAGGTTGAGCGCGACGGTGCGGGCCTCGGCCAACGAGGCGCCGTTTGCGCGTTCCCATTCGAACAGCCACCACGTGCCGCCGACCAGAAGGGCGGAGACCAGCAAGACCCGGGTAACGAGCGTACCGGTGAGCAGCGGGCGTCGGGGGTTGCGGGGCGGTCGGGTCATGATGCCCGGCTCCTTAGGCTCGAAGGCGAGCATCAGGCCGAGCGCCACTGCGGTGGTCATGTTGATCCACAGGATCTGAACCGGCGTGATTGGCAGGACGGTTCCGAAGAGAATTGCGACCAAGATGACCAGACCCTCACCCATGTTCGTCGGCAGGGTCCACACGATGAACTTGGTGAGATTGTCGAAGACCCCGCGACCTTCTTCCACGGCACCCTCGATGGTGGCGAAGTCGTCGTCGGTGAGCACCATGTCGGCGGCTTCCTTCGCGACCTCGGTGCCGGCACGGCCCATGGCGATGCCGATGTCGGCCTGGCGCAGCGCGGGGGCATCGTTCACACCGTCGCCAGTCATCGCCACCACGTGTCCGCGGCCCTGCAGTGCCTCGACCAGGCGCAGCTTCTGCTCTGGGGAGACTCGGGCGAACACGCCCGCCCGTTCGACCGTAGCCGCGTAGGCGACGTCGTCAAGCCGAGCGAGCTCAGCTCCTGTCACGACCCCGCCATCTCGTTCTGCGCCGATGACACCGACCTGCTCGGCCACTGCCCTGGCGGTGCCGACGTGGTCACCGGTGATCATCTTGACGGCGATGCCGGCTGCGTGACAGGCAGCCACGGCCGCGGTAGCTGCTGCACGGGGTGGGTCGAGCAGGGCCTGGAGACCGGTGAAGACGAGCACGCCGGACGACAGTTCCTCGTCGAAGTCAGCAGTGTCGTCGACGTGGCACATCGCCGTGGCGAGGACTCGTAGGCCGCCATCGGCCAGCGAAGCGGCTGCGGACAGGATGCGGTCGCGATCCAGCGGCTGCGACGCACCCTCGGGGTCCATCTGGGTGCCGCACAAGTCCACGATGCGCTCCGACGCGCCCTTGGCCAGCACCACCGATGCGCCGGTGTCGATGTCACGGTGCAGGGTGGCCATGAACTGGCGTTCGGAGCTGAACGGTACGGCCGACACCCGAGGCAGCGCGCAGCGCAGCTCGTCCGGGTCCAGACCCGCCTTGGCTGCCGCGACCAGCAGCGCCCCTTCGGTGGGGTCACCGACCACCTGCCACCGACCGTCCTGCTGCGACAGCCGCGCGTCGTTGCAGCGGGCTCCGGCCAAGAGGCTCCAGCGCAGCGCCTGGTCGACCGCGGCACCGACGGGAAGCCCGCCATCGTCGACGAGCCGACCGTCCGGGGCACAGCCGGATCCGCCCAGCTGGAAGCTGCCGTTCGGCGTCCACAGCTGCCGGACGGTCATCTGGTTCTCGGTCAGCGTGCCAGTCTTGTCTGTACAGATGACAGTGGTGCTGCCGAGGGTCTCCACCGCGGGCAGCCGCCGGATCACGGCGCGCTGCCTAGCCATCCGGCTGACGCCGATGGCCAAGGTGATGGTCACCGCAGCCGGCAGTCCCTCCGGGATGGCACCGACCGCCAGCGCAACGGCGGCCGTAAGCATCTCGGCCGCCTTCTCGCCGCGCAGCACACCGACCGTGAAGGTCACCGCCGCCAAGGCGAGGATGACCACGGTCAGGACCTTGCTGAACCGCGTCAGCTTGCGGGTCAGCGGTGTGGCCAACACCTCCGCGGTGCTGACCAGCCGGTGGATCTCACCCAGCTCGGTCTGCGCGCCGGTCGCCACCACGATCGCCGACCCGGTGCCGTGGGTGACCAGTGTGCCGGAGTACAGCATGTTCCGGCGGTCCGCGACCGCGGTGTCGGGCGGAAGCGCCACCTCGTCCTTCACCGCCGGAACCGACTCCCCGGTCAGCGCCGACTCGTCGACCTGCAACTGGGCATGCCCCAGCAGCCGCAGGTCCGCCGGCACCTTGTCGCCGGCCTCAACCCGGACCAGGTCACCGGGCACGAGCTCGTCGGACGCGACAGTCCGGGCATGCCCGTCGCGGACCACCCGCGCTTCGGTGCGCACCATCGCCCGCAACGCATCGAGCGCGGCCTCGGCTTTCGACTCTTGAACGAACCCGATGACCGAGTTGATCAACACCACGCCAAAGATGACGCTGAAGTCCACGACCTCACCCAAGGCCAGGGTGATCCCGCCAGCTGCCAGCAAGACGTAGATGAGCGGGTGCTGGAACTGGCGCAGAAACCGCCGCAGCGCACCGGCCGCCTCTGCGTGCGGGAGCACGTTAGGCCCGAAGCGATCCAACCGGTCTGCGGCCACGGCCGCTGTCAGGCCCCGGTGCGGGTCGGTCTCCAGCAGGAGCACCACCTCGTGCCCGGCCAAGCCGTGATGGGCGGTGCCCGCCGTGGTCGTCGTGGCAGCCATATACCGACGTTATCGGCCTCCCTGCCGGTGCAGCAGAGTCGAAGGGCCCTCTGGCTGCTCCAGCGCCATGGTCGTCGGTCCAGAAGCTGACATCGCCGCACGGGGATGGACGCCAAGGTCACGGTCACTGACATGGATCGATGTTGTGGCAGAACAGGCTCAGCGAGTCTCTCGCGGTGCCGCGTCAGGAGCCGGCGCGGCCGCCGATCATCTCGCGCAGCCTCACCCGGCGGCCGGTGATGAGTAGGGCGCGCCGGTAGATGGACGAGGCGACCGAGACGAGCAGCACCGCGGTAGCGGCGGTCAGCGCCATGGCGAGCACGAGCTGGTAGATGGGGACCTCGCCGGAGGCCCAACGAATCGGCATCGCCAGCGGTGCGGAGAGCGGGAACATCGACGCCGCCAAGCTCCACCGCCCGCCCGGGTCCGACGTGACGACCGTGATCGACAGCATGTAGCTGATGAGAAGGATCATCGTCACCGGCAGGATCGCCGAGCTGACCTCAGTGATCTTGTCGACGAGGGCTGCGGCGGCCGCGAACAGGAACGCGTAGAGCATGAACCCGAGCAGGAACCACGCCACCGCGAGCGCGAAGTCGCCTGCCGCTACCGGGGGTAGCCCGATGTTGTCGGTGACCTGCACCGCGACGGCCAGCGGTGCTGCGAGCACGAGAAGCTGCACGAGCGTGACCGTGCCGACCGCCACCACTGTGCCGACAAGCACCTGGCTGGGACGCAGGACAGCGAGGAGCACCTCAGAGATGCGGGTGGATTTCTCCATGGCGACCGTCGTGGCGATGGCGCTCCCGGCGAAGGTGTGCGCGAGGAACAGGACGACCCCGACAGCGAAGCCGGCGCCGTGCTCTCACACGTCGATCCGGTGGTCACGGGCGGGGACCTCCGGCGCTGGACGCTGAGCCCGCCACGCCCGCGGTGTCCGACGTCAGTCAGGCTTGGGCCTGTGAGGTTGGGCGTCGTGCCGGCGGGGCGTGGCGGGAGTCGAAGGGACACGATCCCCACTGTGTGTGGGAGTGGCCGCGTCTTTAGGGGCAGCCTACTTCCGCTCCTGTTCGCGGTTGGGCAGATCAGGCAGATTGCTTCCATGTGTGTCGCAGGTCACGTTTGACCGCGCGCATCTCGTCGCTGTTGCGGCGTGCCCTGTCGACGGCGAGCAGGTGGCCTCCGAGAACATCGAGCGCGTCCGGCGGTACAGGGAGGACGACGTGGCCGCGCAGCTTGAGCTGCGTGACTGGCTCATCCGTCTCGGCTCTGTCCACGGGCCGGGCCGGATGAGCAGTTCGTGAACAAGGAGCCGACGCGCGACCAGGTGAAGGTCAAGATCATCTACGAGAGTGACCATGACGACGGCTACGCCGACGAGTTCCCGCTCGACACGAACCTGATCCGCGGTCGCACCTACGTGACGTCATCCACGTCGCCCGAGTCGATCAGAACGGGGATCGTGAAGTCTCTCCAGGGCATCCACGAGGTGCTCAAAGGGCCCAGTCTCAGAGAGGTGAGCGAAGGCCCGCGGTGGACGAGTTGCTGCGCCGAAATGGTGACCTTCGTCCCGTCGGCGTCGAGCAGCACTCGGCGCTTCGCGAATCGATTCGCTTCAGGGTCGGGTGGCTTCGCTATTCTGCACAGTCAATCCAGGCCCAGTTAGAGAGTCTCGAACCTGAGCTCGACTGCGTCTCCAACGCGGCGGTAGCCGACCGCCTGATAGATGCTGTTTGACGTGGGGTTGGCAAGGTCGGTGTACAGCATGCAGGTGCGTCCTGGCGTGGTGAGCTCACGGGCGGTCAGTGACGCGACGCAAACGCTCGCGAAGCCACGCTTGCGGTTCTCTGCAGGGGTGTAGACGAGTCCGACCCTGCTGACTCCACCTTGTGCGACGGTGACCGCGGCCATCGAGACCACGGCGCCGTCCACCTCCCAGACAAACAACAGCCCAGCGGCGATACGCGGCCCGACCTCGTCATCCCCGCTGGACCGCGCACCAGCCTCGGCCCAGAACTGGTCTGCCCAGCCACGTAGCAGCGGCGCATCGTCGTCTGTCGCCAGCCGGAGCCGACCGGGGATGCCTGACGGGATGCTCACCGAATTTGCAGCGTACAAACCCTGCCCCATGACCGGCGTGGCCTGCGGGCCACCGAGCCGCGACCATTCGGTCGCGAACTCCTGCGGCGAATTGTCAGGACCCGCCACGCCCGGAAGCCCAGTGCGCAGTTGCCACAGGGTGCGCGCAAGTTTGCGCATCGCCTCGGCCGGACCGGTGGACAGGTAGGCCCCACGCGGAGGGGTGTGCTGTGCTGTGGCGACGACCTCCTCGTCGTCCTCCACCCAAAGCCAAAGGTTCGACTCGCCGGCCGCGACCTCTTCGCCGACGCGGGTTGCTGCCGTGGTGAGCAGCACACTGTGCTCCACTGGGCGCCGTCGAAGGAACACGCCCACGCGGTCTACGTACTCCCCGGCGTCGGTCGTGTAGCACGGGATCAACCTGCTTGGCCTCTTCCCGGTTTCCATCGGGCCATAGTGCCAGTGGCACCGACTCGAGCATCTGCGGCCTCGGATCCCCGTCAGACCCACCCTGCCTGCACCACGGTGAACTGATCGCGAGCCGAATGGTCGGGTTCG
>Ga0209745_1000095_pt1 | contig 46656 bp, 42 predicted proteins | sample BarGraNGADG00312_FD_184495 | JGI IMG/M metagenome (GOLD analysis project Ga0209745, IMG submission 184495) | Arctic peat soil microbial communities from Barrow, Alaska - Barrow Graham LP Ref core NGADG0004-312 (SPAdes) (version 2) | ecosystem: Environmental > Terrestrial > Soil > Wetlands > Peat... | reverse complement strand
TGGGCATCGAAAGCGATCATTTTCAGGTTGTAATCGAGATCTGATGCAAAATCAATATCCTTTTCAGCATAATCAAGATTACGGAATGAAGCTCCCGGAATACACCCTTCATCTATCAGTTTGTACGAATTACCGATCAATGGAACATCCTTCATATTGATTTTTAAAGATACTCTGCTTGCTTTTGCCATCTTAAGGGCATGCCCTGCAAGACCAAAACCTGTAATATCGGTAGCCCCCCTGATATTATGTTTTTTCATAACCTCCGCCCCCGATTTGTTAAGGAGTTTCATTAACCTTTTGGCTTCAGCAAGGTCATCATCGGAAACCATTTCCAATCTATGACCGGCAAGAATTACTCCTGTTCCGATAGGCTTTGTAAGTATCAGTGAATCACCAGGTCTGGCACCTGCATTTGTTATAATTTTTTCCGGATGAATATAGCCGACTACAGCAAGTCCGTATTTTGGAGGGAAATCATCAATTGTATGTCCGCCGATAATCCTCACCCCTGCTTCAGTTGCTTTATCGAATCCGCCTTTTATTATATCTGCATAGACCTCCATAGGCAACTTCGCAGCTGGAAACATCATAATATTGAGTGCAAGCACCGGATCCCCTCCCATTGCATATACATCACTTATCGAATTTGCCGCAGCTATCTGGCCAAATTCATAAGGATCGCTGCAGACAGGTGGGAAAAAGTCAGTTGTAAGGACGAGGGCGAGGTCATCATTAACTCTGTAAACGCCTGCATCATCATGAGTATCAATGTCAACCAGAATATTAGGATCTTTGGGTAACGGGAGATATTTAAGAATCTCTTCAAGTTGCTTCGGAGAAATTTTTGCCGAGCAACCACCATATTCAACCATCTGAAGAAGGTCAACTTTCATATCTTTCTAACTTTTCCTTAGGGTCTGATAACATTACCGGCAGAGGCCATAATTTCTGCAATTGAGTACATATTGCTCAGGGTACCAACTGCAACATTATTTTCAAGTTTGTAATAGTTCACACAGGTAGCGCAAAGATGTATCTCAACACCCATTTTTTCAAGGTCTTTTATATGTTCTATGACTGGTGAATCTTTTACAGCAAGAGTGACTCCCTTGTTATAGAAAACCATATGTAGAGGCAATTTATTAAGATCTTTCAATGCTTTTATAAAGTTACTTATCAACAAGTGTCCAAGTTCATCATCCCCATCGCCCATTTTGTCAGAGGTTAATGCCACGACATAATTTCCTTTTTCGAAATGAGAAATAGCAGAAGTGCAATACTCTTCTGCTTTGGTTTGAACAGCATCACCGGTTGTTTTGGTTATTGTCAGAGTCCAGACTCCTCCTGACTCACTGACCTTGAAATCGGCTTTATTATCTTTCAGGAATCGGCTTAAATTGTCAAAGGATGTCCGATTATCAGTCAGAAGAATGAATGAATCGCCCGCAGCTGTTTCTTTCAGAGCCTTTTTTGCTGCGATCAATGGCGCAGGACATAACTGCCCTTTTGTATCTACTATCCTCATATGTGTAAAATAAAAAAGAACTGCAAAAGTACTAAAGAAAAATTTGACTTTGTACACCGAAGCTTTCTTTGACAACCGAAACTTTAGCGAAGGTTGTAGCGAAGATGTAGAATTTGAAGATTTGAATATTAAAACATACCCTTATTCAACTACCATGGCTATATGTTGAAGATATTGAATGAGTACACGAATTTTAATACCTTTACTTAATTAAAATTGACCCGATCAACTTCATTTTATTAATATGAAAAAGACAGTTCTTCTCACAGTTTTTTTGATTGCTATAGTGTTAACAAACTCATTATCTGCACAAATCACTTCTTACAAAAACCTTTTACCAGGTTCGTGGCTTGGCAAAATTTCTACAAATGGAATTGATCTGCGGCTGGTTTTCAATCTGAAATTAAACGATAAGGATAGTCTGATTGCCACTGCCGACAGCCCTGATCAGGGTGCAAAAAACATTCCTCTTGGACGCGTTATTCTGAATGATAAAAAACTAACGATACAGGCACCAACTCTTATGGGAGAATATAACGGGACTATTACCGGTGATTCTACAATAGATGGTATATGGACTCAGCGTGGGGCAAATTTTACTGTGAATCTCAAAAAGCTTAAGACACTATTTACTGTCAACAGACCTCAGGAACCAAAGCCTCCGTTTCCTTATACATCTGAGGATGTAACATTTATGAATAATAAATTTAATATCCAGCTTGCAGGAACTTTGACAATTCCGGCCGGGGCAGGTCCATTTAAGGTTGTTATTCTGATAAGCGCATCGGGTGCTCAGAACAGGAATGAAGAACTGCTGGGTCATAAACCTTTCCTCATAATAGCAGATTATCTGAGCAGAAATGGCGTTGCAGTTCTCAGGTATGATGACAGAGGAGTTGGTCAGTCACAGGGAAACTATGCTGAAGCAACTTCAGCCGATCTTGCAACTGATGCTGAAGCTGCTTATAGTTTTCTGAAAAACATTCCAAAAATAAATCATAATGAGATTGGCCTGATGGGACATAGTGAGGGCGGATTGATTGCGCCAATAGTTGCATCATCAAATCCTGGTATAGCTTACATTATTTCACTTGCAGGATCAGGTGTTACGGGACAACAGATCAGTATCAGACAATCGCAGGAAATTGCAAGGCACTCAGGAATGACTGAAGACCAGATTAAAGAAACCACTGAGCTAAATAAAAAGCTCTATGCTGTTCTTCGTAAAGAAAAAGACAATAAAAAGGCTGAGTTAAAGATTATTGCTATTTATAAGGAGTTCGTTGAAAAGAAGAAGGCTTCCAAGGAAGATTCCCAAAAAGCTGTTAATGATCTAAAAGTCAGATTTGGATCTGCCACCTATACATGGTCAAGGTATTATTTTGTTACCGATCCGGCAATATTCTGGAAAAAGGTAAAATGCCCAGTTCTGGCATTGAATGGGGAGAAAGACTTGCAGATATCCGCAAGTGAAAACCTTCCTGCAATCGAAAAGGCTTTAAAATCATCCGGAAATCAATCAGTAAAGACAATCAAGTTACCCGGATTGAATCATCTTTTCCAGCACTGCAAAACAGGTCTCCCTGCAGAGTATGGTGAAATAGAAGAAACATTCTCGCCCGAAGTTCTTAAAATTATTGATGACTGGATTTTGGCCTTATAGGAATTTCAGCGAGTTTCTTAAGGATCACGCTTCCACGTGCAGTAATACCGGCTGATCCGTCTTCCATAAGTATACGGATTGAGGCGGACAGTTCATTCGCCAGTTCAGGATAAATCAAAGAAAGCATATATAATATATCCATCGAATAGGCTTTAACTGCAATTGCTGAAAACCCTGATTTTAAAGAGCTAAAACAGTAATCGGCAAGCATACCATGTTGGCGACTGTTGATTTTTCCCAGATCACTAAGCGATATTATCCGAAGGAATGAGCGAAGTGTGCTTTCATTATCAATTTTATTTAAGGACTCAACAATCTTTGAGAGATAAGGATAGATGAGCTCCGGGAACTTATCGCAAACTTTTGAAAGTGTCCATGATGCCCTGAAAGCAAGTCTTTTATCGGGAGAGTGCGAGTATTCATACAATTTTATAAAGATGGCAGGATTTTCTATTGCAGAGATTGCGATCCATTCAGCCTCTTTCATACTCATCATATTGTTAACCATAGTTTGAAGATCTGCATCATCTGTCAATGTATCAGCAGGTTGGGAAATGGTTTGTTCTTCATATAGATTTTCAGCTTTTATTCTTTCCAGATAGCTGTTTACGACAAAAACATCTGCCTCCGAAAAATCGACAGATAACAAATCATTCGCTGCTACCCACCTGAAGGCTAAATGCTCGGATAAAAATGGCAATTCATCGAGAGTGTCACAAATAAAAGGTATTAGTTTTATCTGCTTATGGCCATAATCATATTCGACTTCAGGCAATTGCCCGCAAATTACAACCTCTATTGACAGCTCTTCATCAATCTCCCGTATAATGCAGTCTTCTTCAGTCTCTTCCGGAGCAAGTTTACCGCCGGGGAATTCCCACTTAAAAGGATGATCCGTTGCCTCACCCCGCTGGACAACCAAAATTTCATCCTCTTCATTCCTTATTACTGCACAGGTGACATTAATCATACTAAAGATATACGTTTTTGAGAGGGTTGTCTAAGGTACAAAGCACACAAAGATAAAATGATTTTGTTCGGTTCTTTATAATCTTTGCACGTAGAAAAACTATCACAAAAGATCCTCATATAGTGGAAGAACAAGTAAAAATTCATACCTTTTTTCCTCGTGATTAATTTTGCAGGCATAGTGATCAATACCATTGGTTACTACTATATATGGTACTTTGAATCCCATATTATAACAGACAATCTGATCAAAAACTTTCTCATCAATTTTAATATCAGGTGCTTTACATTCGACTATCATAACCGGTTCACCGGATCTGTTGTGTACCAGAATATCCACTCTTCTTTTTACTTTATTAAATCTGAACAAGATTTCAATTCCAAGAAGCCCCAAAGGATATTTACCTTCATTTATCAGGTACTGAACAAAATTCTGCCGGACCCACTCTTCCGGAGTGAGTTTTACATATTTTCTCCTTAACGGATCGAGGATCATTTCGTTTCCCTCCTTTCCGGTTATCCTGAAGGAATATTGAGGCAGATTTAACAGTTTCAAATTAGTATAGTATCTCTGGTTACCATATTATAAAAGTCATTCCCCTGCAAATATATTCAGTTAATTTAAAAGTGCCTAGAGTTTGGAGTGCCTAGAGTGCCTAAAGTAAATTGTTTGAAAACCGCTTTTACAATTCATGGAACTCGAATTGCTTTGTATATTTTCTTTATGACACAATTACAATTAATCTGATTAATTTTGCTGAAATTCATTTTTATACTGAACTTTAGGCACTTCGAACTTTAGCTCACTTTAAGTACTTTTTTATGAAGACCAAAGAAGAAATTGTTAATAACTGGCTTCCGCGATATACAGGCAAATCTATAGAGAGCTTCGGTAAATACTTCCTTCTTACCAATTATATGTACTATGTAGAACTTTTTGCAAAATGGAACAATGTAAAGGTTGAAGGGAGAGATAAAAACATGCCGAGTGCCACCGCAGATGGCATAACTATCATTAATTTTGGTATGGGTAGTCCAAATGCAGCAACAATTATGGATCTGCTGAGTGCTATTAACCCTAATGCAGTTCTTTTCCTGGGGAAATGCGGAGGGCTCAAAAAGAAGAACACACTTGGTGATCTAATACTTCCGATAGCTGCAATAAGAAGTGATGGTACGTCGAACGACTATCTTCCGATTGAGGTTCCGGCTCTTCCTGCATTTAAGTTGCAGAGTGCTATCTCTGCCACAATAACCAGATTTAACAGGGAATACTGGACAGGTACCGTATATACAACAAACAGAAGGGTTTGGGAATATGACGACCGGTTTAAGAAATACCTGGTTAAGACCCGGGCAATGGCAATTGACATGGAAACAGCAACTATTTTTACAGTCGGATTTGCCAATGAAATACCAACCGGGGCGCTTTTGCTTGTTTCCGACCAGCCAATGATATCAACCGGTATTAAAACAGAAGCCAGCGACGTTAAAGTAACCAATGATTATGTTGAAATACATCTTAAAATTGGAATTGACTCACTCCGTGAAATAAAAGAAAACGGGGTATCAGTTAAACATTTAAAATTCTGATAATGGCTGCCACCTATGAGGAAATAATTTCAGACCTCAAAAACCGGATTTTTAAACCTGTATATTTTCTGGCCGGTGAAGAACCGTACTATATTGACCTCATCACAGAATATATACAAGACAAGGTATTGCCAGAAGCTGAAAAAGCTTTTAATCAGATCATCCTTTATGGTGATGATACCAATATTGCTTCAATAATTGACACTGCACGCAGGTTTCCAATGATGGCAAGTCATCAGGTTCTTATTATAAAGGAAGCTCAATCGTTGAAAAAGCTTGAAGATCTTATCATTTATCTTGAGAAACCACTTCTATCAACAATTCTAGTATTTAGCTATAAGTATAAAACCATAGATAAAAGAACAAAACTGTATAAAACACTGGAAAGTCACGGTGTCTATTTTGAATCCGGTAGAATACGTGATTACCTGATTCCGGCATGGATTGAAAGATTCCTTATGACCAGGGGTATAAAAACAGATCCTAGTGCAAGCGCTATGCTTACTGAATATCTTGGAACAGATTTGCATAAGATTGTAAATGAGATTGATAAGCTCATAATAACTCTTCCTGCCAGCAAACCTGTTATCACAACCGCATTAGTCGAAAAGAATATAGGGATAAGTAAGGATTATAATAATTTTGAGTTACAGAAGGCAATAGGGGAAAAGAATATCCTCAAAGCCAACATGATAATTCACCATTTTGCCAATAATCCAAAAGACAATCCTATTACCCTCTCAATTGCTTCACTTTTCGGATTCTTCAGTAAGCTTCTGACTTTCCATTACCTGACAGACAAATCAAAAAACAATGTTGCTGCAGTTCTTAAGGTTAATCCTTATTTCGTTAAAGACTATGAGAATACAGCAGCTATATACAATGTCTCAAAGACTGTACAGATCATAAGTCTTTTGCGCACATACGATATGAAATCTAAAGGTTACGGGGATGCTGGTACTGAGCCTGGTGATCTTCTGAAAGAGCTGGTTTTCAGAATACTCCATATTTAATTCATTTCAGGTGAATCGGGAAAGTCAGCCCACATCCTGTACTTACCCTTAAAGCTTCTTAAAACTCTTTTCCAGATATCATCCCCTCTGTTATTCAGAACAATATTGGAATTAACCTTTGCAATGACCCATGAATTTTCTTTAAGTTCGCGATCCAGCTGACCGGCTGACCACCCTGAATAACCCAGAAAGAACCTGATCTGAGATTGTTTTATTTTTCTGGCTTTTATCATGTCCCTGATAATATCAATGTCTCCGCCCCAGAAAATATTTCCATCAACGCGGATACTCTTTGGAATCAAATCGCCTAAATTATGCAGATAATGAAGAGTATCAGGGGCAACTGGTCCGCCCATACTCAGGTTTTCATCCCAACCTTCAAAACCTTCGATGGCGCTACTGACCTGTAAATCAAGTTTTTTATTAAGAATGAAACCAACTGATCCCTGCGGTGTATGATCGGTGAGATATACAATGCTACGGTTAAAGAATGTATCAGGAAGAAATGGTTCAGAAATAAGAATCTTGCCTTTCTCCGGGATTTTGTCTTCCGGCAATATTGCAAACAAATCAAGTTCCGGTTGCATAAAAAAAATCAATAAGTAGATGATATACAATTTACAAAAATAATTAAGTAAAAGCTTATCTTCAACGAAATATTATCATATTTTTGCCACTGTCGTTAAATAATCTCATGCATAGAAGTACATTAAAGATAATAGGAAATAAAGCTGTTCTGAATATTCGCGAAAGAATGTGCGAAACAGCCGAAGAGATGCTGGCAAGTGACAAATTCCGTCAAGTCCTTGATCACTGTCTTAACAATCTCAGGTCTAAAAACTCACCCTTGCTTGAATTTTTCGGGAGTTGTGAAGCTGACGAAGAATGTGTTGACCATCTTGTTAAAACACTTTCATTACTTGTAAAATATGAAAGTAGTGTTGTTCCTCATATTTTTGATAAATCCAAAATCTTTCTTAAGGATATTGATAAGCTTACAGGTTTTGTTGAATATCTTTATGACTACTGGCGTCATTTTGACCGATTTATAATAAATGATTCTGAAGGTGACCGTCTGGATAAAAGACCTTATCGTACTTTTAATGAGACAATTGAACAGCTGACACATCTTGTCCGTACAGTTTACAGACATATTCAGGAAAACATTACCGGCAGCCATCCCAATGTTTACCGACAGGTTCCGGCAGGTGCCGAGATGGCTGTGATCTCCCTGCCAAAAGATATTGCTTATAAAGGAGAAAAATATAAGAGATTGAACAGTGTTCCGGTAATCCGTCAAATGCTTATTTATCCTCCTCTTGTTATCCAGCAACCAATGAATAAGCGGACTGGAGATTTTAAAAAGATCCAACGGAATCCACTTGATTTGATTGAATTAAAGGAGGGCGAGTGGCTATGTTACCCTGCCAAAGTAGGGAAGCTCCTGATTATGGTCTACTTCCATCTTGATTTTTATGAGCTCGGCTTTTCAATGTGTAACCTCTTCCAGCTTGCTGATGATTCTGATCTTGAGAAACAACCCGATGCTCTTTTTATTTATGGAGCTCAAGGGAATGTGATTGACGGACTGGCAAAATATTCGACTGTGTTTTACGATGATGAAGAAAACGGGATATTCGTAGGTGCAATTCCTGACCGTCCTGAATTCGCATACTTCGGTTATCTGAAAAAAATGATACTCACTCTTCACAATTCCATTGTGATGAAATTGGGGTATATGCCTTTTCATGGCGCTATGGTGAAAATAATGCTTCAGGGGAATAAAGAAGCCACCATTCTTATGATGGGCGATACGGGTGCTGGCAAATCCGAGACTCTTGAAGCCTTCAGAGTGCTCGCTGAAAAACACATCCGTGAACTCACAATTATTGCAGATGATATGGGCTCAATTGAACTCGACTCAAATGGGTTCCCTATAGGATACGGTACGGAGATAGGAGCTTTTCTCCGCCTCGATGATTTGCAGCCAGGCTATGCATTTGGACATCTTGACCGGTCAATTATTATGAATCCCAGTCAGGTGAATGCCCGGATAGTATTTCCGGTGACCAAATTTGACATTGTAGTACTTGGCCATAAGATCGACTATATCCTCTATGCCAATAATTATGAGGAAATTGACAATGAACATCCAGTTATTGAGAAATTCACCTCTGCAGAATGGGCACTGGATATTTTCAGGGAAGGTGCTGTTATGAGCAAAGGGACAACAACATCAAGTGGTCTCGTGCATTCATATTTCGCAAATATTTTTGGCCCGCCCGAATATAAAACTGTTCATGAGAAGATTGTTTCAAAATATTTCGCCTCCTTCTTTAAAAACAATGTTTTTGTCGGGCAGATGAGGACAAGACTTGGGATCCCTGGTTATGAGACCAATGGACCAAAAGAGGCTGCAACAGAATTGCTTAGGATAATCGGGGTTGCGGACATAGGCTCAAAATAACTCAGTCTTTTTTGCCCACCTACCCCATAGCCCCCTTCCCGCAAAGCGGGGGATTTAGGGAGAGGCAAAAAAACAACAACTGACACAAAGTTACACGGAGGAGCAGTGAGTTACACGAAAGAGAATATTAATATTTCTCCGGAACTGCCTCTTTCATCATTCCATAAATTATATCGAAAACATCTTCTGCACTGGGTTTTGAAAAATAGTCTCCGTCGGTTGTATAAGCTGGCCGGTGCTCTTTTGCGGTAAGAGTTTTGGGAGGACTGTCAAGATATTGCCAGCCGCCTTGTTTTTCAAGGACCTCCTGCATCATATATGCAGTTGTTCCACCAGGTAAGTCTTCATCGAGAAAGAGAATCCTGTTTGTCTTTTTAAGGGACTCAAGTATCATTTTTCCCCGGTCAAATGGCACAAGAGTCTGAACATCAATCAATTCGATAGAAATATCATGTAAAGCAAGCTGTTTAACTGCTTCTATTGCAATTTTAACGGTTGATCCATAAGTGACAACGGTTATATCAGTACCAGTGGTCAGTATTTCGGGAATTCCCAGTTGAAGACGGAACTCACCTATATTATCCGGCAACTTTTCTTTCAGTCTGTAGCCATTGAGCGGTTCAATAACTATTGCAGGATCCTTACCCTCAAGAAGAGTATTATAGAAACCTGCTGCTCTTGTCATATCTCTCGGGGAACAGACATAGATACCTCTTACGGAATTTATAAGCATGCTCATAGGCGATCCGGAGTGCCATATCCCCTCCAGACGATGTCCCCGGGTACTTATAATCAATGGTGCGATCATCCTCCCTGCCGTCCTGTAGTGTGTTGTTGCAAGATCATCGCTTAAAACCTGCAAAGCATACATCAGGTAGTCGAGATATTGAATTTCTGCTATAGGCCTCATCCCTCTGAGAGCCAGTCCAAGTCCCTGACCAAGGATAGTTGCTTCCCTGATGCCTGTATCTGTAATCCGGAGATCACCGAATTTTTTCTGTAATCCCTCAAGTGTTTGATTAACTCCTCCGATACCACCAACGTCTTCTCCAAATGTTAATAAAAGAGGATATTTTGAAAAAAGTTTATCATAGTTGTCACGTAAAATCTGGCGTCCTGGAACTTCGGGTGAATCTGCAGAATAAACAGGAGGAACCGGCTTCACATTAAGCACTGATGTCGGTGTTTCATTATAAAGAAATGAATCATAACTCCTTCGGGCATCTTCATAATTACGTTTGAGCCAACCCTGCAACTCTTCATTCAGGTTATCTGATTTGAGACATGATCCGCATATATTTCTTAGTATCTTACGTGCTGTAACGAAATTGTCTTTTCTTATAGGTGCGGGAACTTTCTTCAGATCTTCAGTATAACTATCAACAGAATCCTCTTTTGCCTTTTCAGTGCATCGGCATGAACGGTCATTAATAATTTTGACGAGAGCGTCCCTTTCGATCCTTATCGGATATTGAAATGACTCCCAGCCTTTCCTTCTTGATTCCTTAGCTTCCTCTTCGGCTTCAACCACCAGTTTATCAAGCTCTCCAGCAGTGGCAATTTGAGAACTGAGTATCCATTCCCTCATTTTTTTTATCGGGTCAAATTCTTCTTCCCATTTCAGACGTTCCTCGCTTTTATATCGCTCATGCGAACCAGAGGTAGAATGCCCTTGAGGCTGTGTAACTTCTTCAATATGAAATACAACAGGTGTATGTTGTTCCCGGCATATTGCAATGCCTTCCTCATAAAGCTTTATCAACCCGGCATAATCCCACCCTTTCCCCTTAAAAATTCTTATTCCCGGTTTATCTTTTTCAGTCTCAAATCCCTTAAGGATTTCTGAAATACTCCCTTTTGTAGTCTGGTATTTCTTGGGTACTGATATGCCATAACCATCATCATAAACAGAAACTGCCATTGGCACCTGGATTACTCCTGCTGCATTAATCGTTTCCCAGAAATAACCTTCAGATGTGCTCGCATCACCAATCGATCCGAAAGCCACCTCATTCCCTTTCACAGAAAGTGTTTTGAATTGTTGCAGATCCTTATTTTGCCTGAATAGCTTTGAAGCATATGCCAGTCCGAGCAAACGCGGCATCTGACCTGCTGTAGGAGAAATATCAGCTGAGGAGTTTTTTTGTTTTGTCAAATCCCTCCACGAACCATCAGGATTGATATTTGGTACAGAAAAGTGGTTATTGAAAACCCTTCCTCCACTTCCTGTATGAAACTGGTCATCGGTGTTCCCGTATAACTGATGGAAAAATTCGAGCGAGTCGTAAAGCCCCATTGCCATCATCCAGGTCTGATCCCTGTAGTATCCTGATCTCCAGTCACCGTTTTTAAACTGTTTCGCCAGTGCTATCTGTATAATCTCCTTCCCATCTCCGAAAATTCCAAACTTGGCTTTCCCGGTAAGCACTTCACGGCGACCGATAATACTGAGGTTCCTGCTAAGGCTTGCCAGCCGGAAGTCGGCCAGAATACTCTCTTTGTTCAATTGTTGTCCTGATTGGTTAATGTTTTGTTTCATCCCCGTGAATAAGTTTAATAGTTATCCTGAAATTAGAAACAAATTAATACCGATGTTGTTTAAGTCAACCGGGATTAGCAATTATTCTGTAATAGATAATGGTTCTAACCGGAGTGAAATAATTCTCGTTAAAGTTAAGAATTTCGGATGACTTAAGGGTTGACTTGTTCCGGCTCTGAAAGATCTTTCTTCAATATTTCCGTAGTCCATGTTTTGAAATCTCCGCTATCGTCGGAATAGACCAGATAGGCCTCAAACTCAGGATGAATGCCAAGAAATTGAATCGTTTTTTCCTTCCCCATTACCATGCAAGCCGTTGCAATACCATCAGCCATAGCACAATCATCAGCAATAATTGTGGCGCTGAGAAGCGTATTTTTTGCAGGATACCCTGTCTTCGGATCAATTTCATGGGAATACTTGATACCATCTTCAATATAAAATTTTCTGTAGTTGCCGGATGTGGCTAGCGCTTTATCACTGATTTTAATGATAGCCTGAAGAGTTTCTCCGGGCGACATATTATTATCCACCGGCTTATCTATTCCAATTTTCCAGAAATTACCACCCTTCTTTCCTTTTGCCCTGAGTTCTCCTCCTATCTCAACGAGGTAATTATTTATTCCGAGATTATCGAATAACCTACAGATCACATCAACCGAAAACCCCTGGCCTATTGCATTAACATCAAGGCATACTCGCGGATCAGTTTTAACAAGTCGTCCGTTAATCAATGAAACTTTGCTCATCCCGACAAGTTTAATAAGGCTATCGCGTTTTGCCTCAGTGAAACTCCTGTGTGCATCAGGACCAAATCCCCATGCCCTCACAAGCGGACCCACTGTTATATCAAAAGCTCCTTCTGTCATTTCAGATATTAAAACTGATTTCGTGAATACTTCTGTAAAAAACGAATCCGGAACCACATCCTCGTTGCGATTTATCTTTGAAATGATTGAAGAATCCTTATACACCGACAGCGACATGTCAAAATCAGAAAGGATCTTTTCAACTTTATTCCTGAGCTCAGCGGGATCAATATTCTTCTTATTATCATATACAATACTATATGTTGATCCCTGGGCAAAACCGGTGAAATTTGCAAAGACAGGACTTTTGTCCTTACATGATGAGACGATTAGAGAAAGTAATAATAAACCTGTTAATAATTTATTAATCATTGTATTATCTTAAATCATTGTTAATTTAAAAGCCAATGCAATCTTACACATAATTTGTTCCGCCTCAAAATTTAATAATTTCTCTGTTAACAATTGATACAACAATTACTTAATTTTAGTGTTTTATATGAGTACCTGAATAAGTTACATAAACCCATTGATTTTCTCCGTTTACCCCGACCCCAAGGAGAGCGAAGAAAATAAATTTACTCTCCGCCAGCTGACGGATTGGGGTAAATAAATTGATTTTCAAGCGATTTCGGGGTATTTATGATAATCTATTGTCATAAGTTTTAAGCATTAACACAATATTTAAATGAGATATCTATTTCTTCTTATTTTAATTTGTAATATCCTTTCAATTCAGGGACAAAAAGTCTATCCTGATTCTATATTATATTCAAACCACATCTATAATCAAAGGATCAAAACCGTTCAACTTTATAAGGATGGATGGAATTTGTCGTATCCGATATTGAAGATCAACAGTAACGAAAAGTTAGTTCTTAATTTTGATCTGATAGCTGATCAGCCTGAAACCTATTATTACACTTTTATCCATTGCGATAAAGAATGGAAAAAATCTGACATTTTCCCTAACGATTACCTGAAAGGATATGCAGAGAACCCTGTTGAAGATTATTCCAACTCTTTCAACACAACAGTAAGTTATATTCATTATAAGCTAAGCTTCCCAAACGACAGGGTAAGCATAAGCCTGTCAGGCAATTATATCCTGGTTGTCTATCCTGCTGACAAACCTGAAGAACCTGTTATAACCCAGAGGTTTATTATCACCGAAGACGCTGCAGCAATCAAAGTAACTGCCCACAGGCCACAGATGACAAAAGAAAACAATACTCATCAACAGGTTGATTTCATTGTAAATTGCACCGGACTCAACATTAATGACCCATACAGGAATGTGTATGCTTTTATACTTCAGAATGGCAGATGGGATAATGCAAAACGAAATCTTAAACCTGATTTTTACGGAAATAATGAACTAAAATACAATTCATTATCCGACAAAAATATTTTTGAAGGCGGGAATGAATACCGCTATTTTGATATTAAAAGTATTAGATATCAGTCTGAATATGTGAAAAAAATAGATTTTGTCAGTCCTTATTATAATGTTTATCTCTATCCTTCTGATAACAGGGAATTTAAACCATACTTTTACTGGAAGGACTTTAATGGGAAATATTATATTGCTTTTCAGGAGGGTCAGAAACCTGACATTGATGCAGACTATGTTTACGTCTACTTTACACTCCAGTCAGATCAGCTGATTTCAGGGGGGAATATATACATTTCAGGAGGTTTGAATAACTGGACTTTTGATAAAAACAATCTGATGACCTATAATCCTGAAAGAAAAGAATATGAAGGTACTATGCTCCTTAAGCAGGGATGGTATAATTATGAATATGTGTTTATGAAAAATGGGGCAATCAATGGTACTGCAACCTTATTCGAGGGCAGTCACTATGAAACAGAAAACGATTATGTTGTGTTGATATATTACAGAAATCCACGCGACCGATACGACAGGGTAATAGGCTCGGTGACTGCCAATACACTGAACCGCCTCACCAACTAGTGGCTACCATGCTTGTCAATTCCATATTGCATATAAATAGTATGCTTAAGTGATTTTAATATTTCCGTCATATACTCTTCGACAGCTCTCACAGAACCGGGAAGAGTATAAATCAGAGATTTCCCGATGATACCAGCTACTCCCCTGCTTAAGAGCGCATTAGGTCTTTCACTTCCATATTTGAACCTTATAAATTCCATAATACCTGGTATCTCTTTTGTCAGGAAAGGGGTTACCGTTTCTACCGTGATATCCCTGGGACCAATACCTGTACCGCCTGTAGTAATAATGATATTGTATCCGTTTCTGCCACTTTTTAACAATTCCTTTAAAATATCCTTTTCATCGGGAATCAGGATTAACTTAATATTATAGAGCCATCCGGCGGCAGAAAAGAATTCTTTAATCTTTTCTTCTATTTTTGGTCCGCTGAGATCCTTATACTCGCCTCTGTGAGCCCTGTCACTGAGAGTAATTATCAGTACTTCAAATTTTTCAGGAAAATTCATTGTTTGATTTTTTCAGTGAGACTGATATTATCAATGATCATTTTTTTATCTATTGCCTTACACATGTCATAAACTGTCAGCAGAGCAACGCTTACTGCAGTTAATGCTTCCATTTCCACACCTGTTTTCCCGGAGCAATGCACTTCGCTAACGACTTTAACACCTGTTTTATCAATCACAGCATTAACCTTAACATTGTCAAGAACAATATTATGGCACAGGGGGATAATGTCAGATGTTTTTTTAGCTGAACAGATCCCGGCAATCTGGGCTACACTCAGGACGTCACCTTTTTTAAGCAGATTGTCCTTAATAAGTCTGATAGTATCCGGTGCAAGAATAATATGACCGCTGGCTTTTGCGATTCTGAGTTGATTCTCTTTTGCTCCAACATCGACCATAACCGCTTTACCTTTGTTGTCAGTATGTGTAAGTTTGTCCATAATGTGTTAACCTCCTATATTATAAAAAGCATCTGTTTCGTTTTTTGATCCGCATTCGGGTTTCATTTCTGCTGCCAGTTTAATAGCTTTTTCAAACCCAAATTCTCTTATATCAAATTCAATATTACTAAAAAGACAAGGTTTGAGCTTCCCGTTTGAAGTTAGCCTCAATCTGTTGCACAATGAGCAATTTCCTCCGGTGCCGCCTTCGACCATTGAAAAATGTCCCCTGACAAGGTCCATTTGACGTATATATCTAATCTCCAAATCATTCTCTAAACAAAACCTGGTTACTCCGATTGCTTCTTCTTCATCTTTTGAGTCCCTTATTACACAGTTTATTTTAACAGGAAAAAGTCCTGCACTTTTTGCAGCATAAATACCTTCAAGCACATCATTTATATTTCCATTACGTGTGATAGCTGTAAATTTTACCGGATCGATTGTGTCAAGGCTGATGTTTACTCTGTGAAGGCCAGCTGCCTTTAGTTCATATGCATACTTTTTCAGCAGTACACCATTTGTTGTCATTGAAAGATCTTCTATCCCGTTAATATCTGAGATCATTCTGACAAGTGTTAAAACTCCTTTTCTGACAAGCGGTTCCCCTCCTGTTATCCTTACTTTATTTACACCGTTTGCTACTGCTGCTTCAGTAAATCCTGCAATCTCATCGAAAGTCAGGATCTCTTCATGACGGAAAAGCTTTATACCCTCTTCCGGCATACAGTATCTGCATCTTAAATTACACCTGTCAGTGACAGATATACGAAGATAATTCAGGTTTCTGTTAAATTTGTCGAACACTTACGGTTTCTCCTTTTTTCAAATATTTTATCCCTGGTTTCAACGCAATTATCCCATCCGCATAAGAAAGTGCCGTAATATGCCCTGATCCATGAAAATCGACCGGTAATACCTCCATTTTCTCATTAATAATAACAGGAATAAAACCTAATCTGGCCGTTGATTTTCTTTCATATCTGACACCCATCCGGAACTTATGTTCACCTGGTATCCAGTCAGAACCCATCATCCTGTTTATTAAAGGTCTTATAAGTAATTCGAACTGAATAAATGAGGAGACAGGGTTTCCCGGCAGTCCAAAGACAATAGCTTTGGAATGTACTCCGAATGTTGTAGGTTTTCCCGGCTGAACATTTACCTGGTCAAATAAGATCTTTACCCCGGCTCTTTCTAAAACTGATGGCACAAAATCAAAATCTCCCATTGATACACCACCCGTAATAATAACTATATCACTCTCATTAATAGCGTGCTTTATCATTTCATAGGTGATGTTTTCATTATCAGGTGCTATTCCATGATCTATTCCTTCTCCCCCTGCCCTTGTTACCTGGGCAACTAACTGATAAGCATTACTATTGCGTATCTGTGAAATACCTGGTCTGACTGAAGGTTCAACCAATTCATCACCAGTACTAAGTATACCAACCTTTGGCCTTTTTTTCACTTTTATTTTAGTACGCCCCACAGATGCCATTACTGCAATATCCTGAGGTTGAATGAATTTACCTTTCTTAAGAACAACATCTCCCGTTTTTACATCTTCACCCTTAAAGGATATGTTTACTTTTAGGTCGCTTCCTGTAAATCTGATTTTACCAGTTGGGAGAATTTCTGTTTCCTCCACCATGATGACTATATCGCTACCATCTGGCACAATTGCGCCTGTCATTATTTTGGAACACTGGTTTTTTCCTACCTTTTTAACAGGTTCCTTACCAGCGGCTATCACTTCCAGTATTTCCAAATCGTTGCTCAAATCAGCCATGTGACACGCATAACCATCCACTGCTGATCTGTTAAAGGGAGGCATATCGATATCACTGGCGATATCTTCATCAAGAATCCGTCCGTTAGAACCAGAAAATGCAATTGTCTCTGTTTCAGTCTTAAAAACCGATTTCATCACAATTCCCAGAGCTTCTTCAAAGGTTATCATACCAGAAATATATAAATCTGATTTTAAATTAAACTATAAAGTGCCACTTAAAACAACAATCGCTTTTGAAGGAAAACTCATCCAAATTTCTTTTCCCTCTGCAAGCGTAAGTTTTTCAATATCTGAGTTAAGAATATTTACATAAAACAAATCACCGGCATCTATTGTTATTTCCATCCCAAATTCCGAAGGTATGATTTCGGTTACTTTCCCTCTTATTGAGTTTAATTCGCTTTCCACCGGTTTTTCGTTTGTCAGAACAATCGAGTCACTTTTAATCAGAAGGAGGCCATCGCTTCCCGGGTTTTCTCCATTAAGTTTGAATCTGACATTATGTTTTGTTACCCCGCTTAATAAACCATTCTCCCGGGATATTGCGACACTGAAGAAATTCCTCATGCCTGCATACCTTGCAACAAAACGGTTTGCCGGATTTTTAAATACCTCATCAACAGAGCCTTCCTGGATGATCTTGCCATTATGAATAACACCAACTTTTTTGGCCAGACTTATCGCATCGCCATAATCATGAGTTACATGTATAATTGTCTGACCGGCTTTATTAAGATTTCTTAACAACCGTTTCAGGTCGTCTTTCAGTGATGTATCAAGTGAAGAGAGAGGTTCATCAAGCAGCAGAAGCCGGGGTGAAGTAATAAGTGTTCTTGCAAGGGCAACTCTTTGCAATTCTCCCCCTGAAAGTTTTTCAGTACTCCGTCCGAGAATATGTTTAATATTCATTGTGGTTGCAGCATTTTCAACCTTTTCTTCAATACTGTTTTTATCCTCTTTTCTCGCTCTGAGGGGGTATGCAATATTGCCAAAAACAGTCATATGGGGGAAAACAGCATAATCCTGAAAGACGATACCAACTTTTCTATGTTGAATCCTCTGCGTGGTAATATCCACATTATCAAGAATTATAGTACCTGAATCAGGTTTTTCCAAACCTGCAATCAGCTCCAGAAGCTGTGTCTTTCCAGCCCCCGATCGACCAAGAAGAACATAGTACTCTCCTTCGGATACTTCCAGGTTAATATCTGTCAGGGCAAAATCGCCGAGCCTTCGGTTTATATCAATCAGTTTGAGCATCAGTGTTTAAATGTTTCTCTTTTCTTTTAAAAGAAAGAAGTCTTAATGTAACTAAAAACAAAAGTGCTACCAGGATAAAAAACACTGATGCCGGACGTGCATAATTAAGTCCGTATGAACTAAACCTCTCATAGATAAGGACTGGTGCAATCATAGGATGGTAAGCAATAATAACAACAGCACCAAATTCGCTCATGCCCCGGGCAAACATCATTACAAATCCGGTAGTAATACTGCGCCAGGCAAGAGGCAATGAAATTGTAAAAAAGACTGTTGACTGACTGGCTCCAAGATTTAGTGCCGCCTTTTCCAGTCTTTCGGGAACTGCAGCAAAACCGTCACGTGCCGAATTAATAAGAAATGGTAAACTCACAAAAGCCATTGCCAGTGCTATTCCTGCAGGATGATTTACCAGGTTAAGGCCTACCAGCGAAGCCGTTTTCCCAAGAAAACCATCACGTGAAATAAATCCGAGCAAAGCGATACCGGCTGCAGTATGAGGAAGTACGATGGGAAGATCTATAATTCCCTGAACAACATTCTTTGCCGGAAACTTCTTACGGGCAAGCATCCATGCAAACGGAACAGCTCCCAACGCAAATATGAAGGTTGCAGCGAAAGAAACCCAAAGGGTTAGCCATACACTTTGCTGAACCTCCTTATCTTTGATTGTTTCAAGTAACTGAATCCCACCTGTATGAATAAACATACCGGTAAGGGGTGCAAGAATAAACAACAGCACAAGCGATGACAGAAAAATTACTGTCCAGGTGAAAAAGCTGTTCCGGTTCATTATATAATCAGTTCTTTATAGTTTTATTCAAATAATTTGACAATTTTGTCGGCAACTTATCAGATTGTTCAGTACTAAATGGAATTATGGGATCCTGTCCACTGTTTTTGAAAATAGCCATCCCTTCCGGACCAAGAAGAAATTCCAGAAAATTAACTGCTTCCTCTTTTTGAGGAGCTTTATCGAGGACAGTAATACTATAATTAATGTAATCTCCGGTAACTTTCATTTTAGAACCTGGTTTACGTCCTGCAACATCCATACTTACAGATGAATAGATATCATTTTTTGAAGGATCGGACAGATTAATATCCTTTGGAAGTTCAATGTATTTCATTCCATGTTGAATTGCAACTGATTTGTACTGTAACATATAGTCAATAGCATTTGATTCAACAAGGGCAACAAGATCTACTTCTTTCGGTCTCATATAGTCCTTGTCCTTGGATAGCATTTTATCCGCTAGTCCCGGCTCTTTGTAGTATTTTTCTGCCAGCATGAAAGCGAAGACTGTCCGGTAGCCGCATGGATCCGAATCCGGATCTGATCTTGAATAGATTACATCCGGCTTTTGAAGGATATTCATCCAGTTAACGGAATCAATTTCTTTTGAGTATTTGGATTTTTCCAGATAGGCAATAACAATTTCGTTAGTAGCAAACCTGATACTCCAGCTTGCATAATCAGGAATAAGAAGTTCATTAATAACAAAATAATCTGATGAGGCTATTATATCACATGGCTTTTTAAGTTCTGTGACTTTTCTGGCGCAGACAAGACTTCCCGCTGATTCAAGAAAAATTTTTGTCCCCGGATTTCTTTGCTCATACTCCCGGGCTATAAGCTTAATTGGTACTGAAAGGGAACCGGCATGAAAGATTATTAACTCTTTTTGCTGAGCTTTCGACTGACTTTTTGATTCGGATGGGATAAGCATAATTGCTGATAAAAGTATGATTAAGATTCTCATAATTAGTAATTTATAGGGGTTATTTAAAAAGTTCTTTGTGAACCCTGGTGTTAACCTTTGTGTACCATTGTGGTAAAGACGCCCCTTCTACAATCGCAAATTTAAATCTTTTTTTCAGCAATATTCAGTATGGTGGTTATTGTCTTCCAGTTTCTTGCAGTCCCGGCGACACTTATTTTCTTTTCGAAAAAGTTCGTATAAAGCTTTGTCCTCCCAAAACCATTTGGACAATAAATATAAATTTCCCTGCCGATGATTTTAAATTTATCCGGGGGGTAATTGATATCAGCAACTTTTTGAAACTGGTCATCTGATGGTGCTTCATGAAGAAAGATAACCGCCATTTTTGATGGTTCAAAATTTTCTTCCGGAAGGAAAGGATTGGATATGAATAAATCCTTCATATCCTGAACTGTCCGGATCATGACCGGAATAGTATAATTGAATCTTTCTAAAATTGCCGCTTCTATTTTTTCTGAAAGAGAAGATACTGGTATTTCAGCATTGCATCTGGATATAACGTTGCCACTCTGAATATAGGTTTCGGAATCATTTAATCCCAGGCTAATATATAATTCTGACAAGTCTCTCATCTTTATTGAGTTATGACCAGTCATATTTACGCCACGCAGGAAAGAGATATAAGTTTGCATATCAAATTAACCAAAATTATTTGCCAGGCAGAAGTAGAGTCGCCCAAATTGGGCGTCTCTACTTCTGCTATTTTACTGATAGTTCTTTACTACTTCAATTACTTCAGGTAAATCCATCCCTATTTTTTTCAGGAATTCTATTTTCGGCACACCATTATTATTCCATCCTCTTCTTTTATACACTGCATCAATCAGAGATTCGTACTGATCTTCACGGTATTTCCTTAGTACCTTCATCTTCTCATCAGTTGTCTTACCAGCAGGGTCAAAACCAGTTTTTTCCTTAAGCTGATTATCATAGCGTTCAGCGCGGGATTCATATTCCTCCTTTGTAACGGGGCCAGCTGCACGATATGGCTGCCTGTCATGAATACGTGTACCATAACCACGCCTGAGGTTAAATACCCGCTGAAAATTATATACCCGCTCAGAATCTTCAACCAAACGTTTCTTATCAAATTCCCGACCCGTAACTGCCTTATATATAGTTACATAATTATCGACATGTTCAGGCACCTTAGCAGGTTCATCAGACTGAGCATTTGACTCAGGTTCAACATCGTTCCATGGGAGTTTGCACAGACCGACAAGGCCAAACCAGGTACGGAACATCGGGAAATAATGAAGCGCTTCAGCCTTATTTTCAAATGTTGGAATCTGATTATTGACCATGTCCATGAAAATAAGCCAGGCTTCATCATGCTGAGGTCCCTTGTTTGTAAGCGCAAAACCACCCTGCTGAGCGAGAGATTCTTTCGGCATATACTGGGAATACTCAAGCCCCTTATTTTCCATTCCTATATCATTAAGGAACGAAGCATCACCCCAGCCGTTTTTAATAAAAAGCTCCTTCATCTTACGGACACCTGTTCCGGCAATTTTTCCAAATCCTTCCCCCCTGGCGAGCTGATGTAACATTTCGAGAGCTGCCGCAGAGTTGCCAAAGTTAAGATCCATACCACCTGTTCTATCCCTATTTAGAATGCCATTCTGGAAACACTCCATTATAAATGCAGTAAGATTACTCCAGGTTATGGTACAGATCCCGTAAGTATCGCAGTAGAAATTTGTCTCTATAATATATTCAGGATCAAATATCCCACAGTTTGAACCCAATCCGGCAGCATTCTCATATTCGGGACCGTCGACGATCACCTTTTGCCCTTTATAAGGTCCGGTCTTTAATACAAAATCATCAATACCTTTGCTGCACGACATATTGCAACCAATCCAGCAGCCATCAGGTATATTCTGTGTGAAGTTTCTTTTCCAGACTGATGAATCGATCTTGTATGAATCAGGATGGCTTCCAAATTTGTAATTCATTACAGGTAACAGATCATGATCATTCATTATCTCCATCAGATGAGCTGTTCCGATTTCTCTCATCTGGCATTGTTTGGCGTCTAATTCCCGCATCTCCCGATTAAACCTCTTACCCCGTTCCATGATAGCCTCAAGATCAACGACATTATTGAGATTTCCTTTTACTCCCGGAATTTTACAAACCAGTGCCTTAATTTTCTTATTACGGAATACTGTTCCGATACCACCCCTTCCGGCTTGTTTCAACCGCACTTTTTTCCGTTTGGAATCATAAAAACTGAAGTTAAGCATTCCGATTAATGAGTGTTCAGCTGCTGAACCTGTTGAAACTACTCCGATATTTTTCTTTTCACTATCGTTATCAGCAAATATTTCTGTTAACTGTTCTGCCAGCACATGACTGTCAGTTGCATCGGCTGGAGCTTCGAAAATTTCGACCTTATGGTTTATTCCATCAATAAAAATAATAACATCTTTGACTGCTTTTCCCTGGATTTCTATAGCATCGAATCCTGAAAACTTTAGGAATGGCCCGAAGAATCCGCCGACATTGCTGTCCATCACCGAGTTTGTCTGAGGTGATATAGTGACTACCAGCGATTTACCTGTTCCTGAATACTGGGTTATTCCACCAATGGGTCCGGAAGATATAATTATCTCGTTTTCAGGATCATCCCATTTTGTTTCTGGTTTTGTTGCATCCCAGAGAAGCCTGAGGCCGTACCCTTTTCCTCCAATGAATTTTTCCTTCATTATAGGGGGAACATCTTTATCTTTTATTTCAGTGGTACCAACATTTATGTGGAGTATTTTATCGGTATAACCTTTACTCAGTGGGGTCCAGATATAATCCCAGCCTTTTAAAAGTTTATGCTGCTCTTTAATCGACCTGATGTCCATAAAATAAAAATATTAAAGTCTTGTAAGTCCACTATTTATAAAGCCAAAATTAAAACATTAATACGTGATTTTGCATGATATTGATCAGTATGTAAAGGATTTCATATTTGTAAAAATATTAAAAGGTTCTTATCTTTCGGGATGATAAATGAAATAAGGAATAAAGTGATTCCGGGAAATAATGAGATTCTCTGAAATTAAAACTCATCTTTCAAAATTCAGGGTCGGAATAGCCGGAGCCGGAGGTCTTGGCTCAAATTGTGCTGTCGCCCTGGCCAGGAGTGGTGTTGGTACACTTGTGATATCTGATTTTGATATCGTTGAAGAACCAAATCTAAACAGGCAATATTATTTCATAGATCAGGTTGGTTTGATGAAAACAGTTGCGTTAAAAGAAAATATTGCACGTATCAACCCAGAAGTTCATGTTATTGTCCATCAGAAAAGACTTGAAAAAGAAAACATTACTGAAATCTTCTCAGGTTGTGATGTAATAGTTGAAGCATTCGACAGATCGGATATGAAGGAGATACTGATCGAAACTGTTCAGATAAATATGCCCGGCACTCCTGTTATTGTCGGATCAGGAATGGCAGGATGGGGTAAAACAAGTGACATAAGCTGCAGGAAAATTGATGATACTCTTTACGTCTGTGGCGACGAAACATCAGAGGCATCTGAGAACCTGCCCCCTATCGCTCCGCGGGTTGGGATTGTTGCAAATATGCAGGCAAATCTCGTACTCGAAATTCTCATGAATATTAAGTAATTGATAACTCATTAACCAATGAAGATCTTATTAAATAACAGGGAGGAAGAATTCGGGAAGGATTCAATAAGTGTAAATGAAATGCTTATCATCAGAAAATTTTCATTTAAAATGAGAATCATAAAAATAAATGGCTCTTTAATCTCTAAAGAAAAATACGATTCCACAATTATACATGATGGTGATGATGTACAGATGCTTTATCTCATGAGCGGCGGTTGAAAAAAAAATTGTAGGTTTGTATCATGAATATCAGGTTTAAATTTATTGACAAAATCCCAACTGCCTTCCGGAATAAATATCTCCTGACTACCCTTATTTTTCTTATCTGGGTTTTACTCCTGGACTCCAACAATCTTGTTTCCAGATACAAAGATATGAGAGAGCTGCATAAGCTTAAAATTGACAGGGAGTACTATATTCAGCGTATCGAGTCTGACAGGCAAAAACTACATGAATTGAAAACCGACAACCACAACCTCGAGAAATTTGCAAGGGAGCAATACCACATGAAGAAACCTGATGAAGATCTCTATATTATTCTCACCCCATCAGAAGACAGGAAGATTACAAGAAGAAATAAATAGGCAAATGTTCCTGAGTGTAAATCTACTGATATTGTTCACTTGTTTTTTTCCAGTGTCCTGTAATAGAGCAGCAAGTCAAGTGGCTCTTTCGAATCAAAAATGATGCCCCTTGTTTCAAGTAATTCTGAGGCAGATACATCAACAGGTTTCTTATCGAAAAATTCCACATGCACATTGTTCAGATATTTTACAATTCTGAACATATTAAACCATCCGAAAAACCGCTTTTTAAACGACACTATCCCCGAAGTATTATTCTTTATCTCCATCATTTTTTCAATCCATTCTTTTTCATCTAAAAACTGTCTGAGACCCTCAGGAATCATAATGAAAAGGGTATGTAATTTTTCAGGTTTGCATTCAAAAATAACATTGGTAAGTCCAAAAAAAGCGCGCAGTTCTTTGAATGCCAGTAAATTATAAGTAAGAAAAGTTGAACTGTTACCAGCACTAAGTTTTCCTATTGAAACACCTGTACCGAAAGGGACTCTGGAAGATGCTCTTGGTGAGGGGTATACGGTTGTTGAGTTTAAACTGAAAAAACCTCCTGCCGGAACCAGTTTCTGAATGAAATAAAAGTCCTCGCCTGCCTGCCTTCTGTTCATCCCTCCGGCTTTTACATAAGCTAATGCTTTTACAGCCATGGCAGACCCCACTGTGTGAAAAGCATATGGAAACCCTGAGTAAGCAAGTCCCTGAAGATAGTAACGCAGGTGCAGCTCGTAATAAGTAATATATTTATAAATACCTTCCGTGTAATTGCTTCCTGAAACTGGATGTTCAAAATATATTGAACAGCCAGCCCGGTCACTTTTTTTTAACAACCCGGAGTATACGGCGCGAAGATAATTTTTCTCAACAATACAGTCAGCATCCAGATTAAGGATAACTCCATCCGGCTTATTAATGCTGCCAAACCGACGCAGAGCTTCATCCATTCCTGTCTTTCTGGCAAGTCCAACACCCCATCCGGTTACAGATGGATGTTCGATTATAAATGCAAAAAGCCGGAAGAAACAATTATAGTTTTCTTTCTTCCAGCTTTCGATATCAATTAAGGTTTTTTTATTATTCGCAATGCTCTCAACGGATGCATTTTCCGGAGCATTTATAACAATAATTACTTCGACCTTACATTCCGGCACTTCGCATAATACCAGGGAATCAAACAATTTATTTATCCCGGGTTCATTAAAGGCAGGTACAACGATTATTATACCGGTCTCACGATCAGGTGCCTCTTTTATATTCTCCGGGAACAGAGTCCTTTCTATGAGGTAGGTTGAGGCGAAACCCATTGTTCATTATTTTTTCTCGGCCTTGTACTTTTTGTTAATTGCGTCCAGTACTTTAGGTGTTATATCCAATGCGTTATCACCATAGAGAACAACACTTCCAAAACTCTTCCCTAAAATATACTGATAGTTGTAATCTGTTTTGTTTTCTTCCAGGAATTTTGTGATGTATTCGAGTATCTGACGATTCATTACCTGCTCTTCCTCCATGAGGTTGGATTGGAGTTTATCACGCAGGGATACAAGTTCCTGCTGCTGCTGAACAAGTGATTGTTCAATCTGTGCTGCAGTTGCCCGTGTAACAAGTCCTTTGTTAACCTTATCCTGATAATCTTTTGCCCCTTTCTCATATAGACTCCCTTTTGAATTAAGTTCTGCCTCAGCACTTTTCTGTTTAGCCATTAAATCATTCCTGCGGTCAAAAAACATATCAAATTTAAAAATAACTGAATCGATATTTACATAAGCAATCCCTTGTGCTGTCGATACCGGAATATTCCCAGCAGTTTCACTATTCTTATTTTTTTTATTCCCTGAAAAATGTAGAAAATAAAGGCCTGCCACAGCTAAAAACAGAACAACGTACAGAATTACAGAAAGTTTCTTCATTGTAAATTTAATATTTGTTAAACATTAGTCAGGCGCAAATATAAACAAATTAATAAATGAGAGTACCTCATATAAATAATTTTAGGCTCTTTCTGCGTGATAAAGGGTTTAAGGGCACAAAGGCGCAATGGGGTAACGGCATAAATCAGAATTCCGGACACGGGATTGCTCTGATACGTTTTTGTCGTTGACCTATCGTCAGGTTATTGAACTCATAAACAAGCGATATCTCATGAGCTCCGCCGGTTGAACTTATCAGGTTGGAAATTGTGAAGTCGTAGCTGTATCCTATATGAAGCTGGTTAGTTTTTATTCCCACCAGGCCTATTATAGCATCTCCAGCCTGAGAGGTAGCAAATGGGATTCCCCTGTACCATAATCCAAAGATCAGAGGATCTTTATAATAATACAAACCAAGATCTGACTGGTAGAATTTGCCCTGTTTCTGAAAGTTTATAGCTATTGAAAGGATATCCTGCATCTTTTGGCGTAGCCTGGTTTTCTTTAATATCTGGGTACCGCCGTAAAAATTAAATTTAACCGGAACAGTTGCATCATCGCCATAAAATGAGGTTTTAGGGGTTAGCAGATGGTCGAAGGTAAACCCTGCCCATGTTCTTTCATTATAAACAAGAGCTGAAGAAGCAAAATCCACATCAGCAACATTATCAAAAGGAGGTGGAGTAACCGCTGGTGATGTTCCACTGCCTGTTATCTGACTATTAAATATGAGTTTATTAATGTCAAGACCAAGGTAGTAGAACTTGAAGTTAATTCCGGGTCTTACATGCCATGTCTTATTTATGTTAAAATCATATGAATAGAGGAGTCCGATATTCGTTGTACTTAGATTTCCGGATCCTGCAACATCATAAGTTGCAAGTATACCAAAACCCGAATTGAAGTTTGGCATAGCTTTATCGAACGAAATGGAATAGGTATGAAACACCCCGGGAACGGCAGGCCACTGATTTCTGTAGTTTAATGCAAACCGGTATTCAGGAGTTGCTCCGGCAAAAGATGGAGAAAGATATAACGCGTTGGCATAAAACTGGGAGAACGTCGGATCCTGACCAAAACTATCTGTAAAAATGATGAATGACAGTGTGAGTAAATATATAATCCGCTTTACCAAGATCGATCCCATTAGGTTTATACTGACGAAATTAGTTAAATCAAATTAAAAACTATTATGATTTAACGAATTTTCTCCCCAAAAGATTCGTCTTAGGTCAAAAATATTATAAAGAAAAAAATTATTTATTTTAATAACTGAAAATATGTGACGCTGATATAATGAAGTTTTGAATAAGCTATCCACTGGTCAGAGTCAGTTTCCAAGAAGAGTCACATCGCCCATTTTTATAAAAGGCTCCCCATTTCTGAATTTACCCCGGACTTTCCAGATATAAACACCAGGTTCACATAATTGTCCTTTATTATAACCGTCCCATCCTAAATTTATATCGCTGCTTTCGAAAATCAATATACCAAGTTTGCTGAAAATCTTTAGCTGATAATCAGATACTCCTGAATATCCCGGATGAAATACCTGTGCGGCTTCATCACTCTTTGATGAATAATAACCACCTGTAGGACCTTGTGTGTTTGGTATGAAAGCATTCGGGAATTCGATAAAATATTCTGAACCCGAAAAAGCATTTATTACTGTAAGGGAATCTGAACATCCCCACTCTGAATATACAACAAGGTGAACGTTGTAATTACTGAATTTTGCATAGCTGTGCCTTGGTTCAAAAACATCTGAAGAAGAGCCATCTCCAAAATCCCACTTGAATTTCACCGCATTGGCAGAATAATTTAAAAAGTGGATCTCATCCTTAGGAAGGACAGCCTTTTCGGGTGTAATTTCAAAATGAGCCAGCGGCCTGGGATGTACCGTCACAAAAGCTGATGAAGATAATTGTCTGCCATCACTATAAAACACTAGTAAAACAACTTTATATTCCCCCTCAACATCAAATATCCATTCAGGTTCGTTTTCGTTTGAATAACCTCCATCACCAAAGGTCCATCTGCATGAATCATAAGAAGTTGATTTATTATAAAACCTCATTTTCAGGGGAGCACAACCTTCAGAGGCAGATGGTTCAATTAATACCTCATCAGGTTTAAATCCACCCTTAAGCTTTTTCTTATCAGGCGAAGTTTTTGAAAACAGCTCATTTTCAGGTAATGAGTACTTTATTCCGGGCGGGAAAGAAATATTGTTTATATGCGATTCATTTGATTTTGCAGTCTCAATTTCTGACACATCAGAAGGTACGGATACAACTTTGCGTTTTATTGATCCATTGTGACTTACATTTGATATATTCGATACTTTTCTGACCGGCTGGCCAACTTCAATATTTATGAAACTGCTGGTGTCACCAGTGTTCAATTTATCAGAAACGCTTAAAGTTTTTACAGGAATTGGGGTATCTGAACCGGAAAACAGAAGTACAGATGCAGTAATTCCGGCAACAAGGATTCCTCCAAGGTAGTATATATTAAACCTGGCAGGATTGAAATGCATGAATTCTTTTCTGGCAACCCGGCGCATAAGTTTCGATTTGACTGATGCATCAGGCAGAATCTCAGCACCATTCAGCTTTAGTTTGAATAACTCTCTTAAACTAATATTTTGTTTTTTTGCTTTCACTTAATTCTTTTCTGTTGTTCTACAATTTCAGCCATTCTCTGAATAATTACTTTTCAATTTTCCAAGCTTTTCAAGTTTTTCCCGTAATACAGCTTTTGCCCTGCTATACTGCGACTTTGATGTATTTGTATCGATCCCGAGCATCTCAGCAATTTCTTTATGTTTATACCCTTCAACAGCGTACAGGTTGAAAACCATTCTGTAACCTGCAGGCAATTCGTTCAACACTTTGTACAACTCATCAGAGGTAAAAAAATCTTCCTCAAAACTGGTTACGCCTGTTTCAACCGAAACATATTCCTCAATCTCAACATGATACCTGTATTTAAGGTTTTTATGATAATGAGTTATTGCGGTGTTTACTGCAACCTTTCTTAACCAACCAATGAAAGAACCTGTTCCCGAAAAATCTTTTATGTTATAAAATATCTTTATAAAACTATCCTGTAATATGTCCTCCGCTTCAGCTTTATCATATGCATATCTGAGACATATACCAAGCAGAAGACCTGAATACTTATCATATAGTACCTGTTGTGCTTTTCTGTTATTCTTAGCACACAATTCTATTAAATGCTGGTCGCTCATCATAAACTGAGGACATTTCTAAGACAATGTAAAAAAATAAAAGGTTGCATAATCTTAAAAAGTTTCTCCAAAATAAATAAATTCATGCGTTTTTCATGTTTTCCGAATGACAAAGGTCATCAAAAAATAAATTTAGATCTGTTTTATTAGCATTTTAAAGAGATAAGAAGAAAGTTAATTTTTTTCAGTTATAATTCAAATTATGTTCAACAAATTTATTGCAGCAGTATTGCCCTATTTCCCAAAGAAATTTATCTGGATATTTTCAAGATCATATATATCCGGAGAGACTCTTGATGATGCTATGCGAGTATCAAAAAATCTGAATAGCAAACATATAAAAGTAACTCTTGATGTTCTTGGGGAGTTTATAAAAACGCTCGATGAAGCTGAGTCAAATAAAAATGAGTATCTAAATCTTATTGATATTTCCTATAAAAACCATATTGATGGAAATTTCTCTATTAAACCTACCAGTTTCGGTTTACTGCTCGATAAGGAGAAATGCTACCAGTACACGAAAGAGATAGTAGCTAAAGCTGCGACATATAACGGATTTATCAGGATTGATATGGAAGATTCTCCCTGTACCGATGATGAGATTGCTTTATTCCGCAGATTAAAGGCTGAATATCCCTCAAATGTGGGGCTTGTTATTCAGGCATATTTAAGAAGAACGTTGAAAGATCTGGAACATATGCTTGACCTTAACAACCCTGAAATACCTCTAAGTTACAGGCTCTGCAAAGGAATCTACGTTGAACCTGAGGCTATTGCTTTTAAAAAATATGAGGAGATCAACCAGCATTACCTTGAAGACCTTGAATTCATTTTCCGGAATAAGATCCACGTCGGTATTGCAACTCATGATAAACCTCTTATTGAAGGTGTATATAACCTGATTAAAAAATATAATGTTCCTAAGCATATGTATGAATTTCAGATGTTATACGGAGTAACACCCAGACTTCGTGAGAGCATTGTAAATGAAGGACATACGATGAGAGTATATGTGCCTTTCGGGAAACAATGGTTTGGTTATTCAACACGTCGGCTGAAAGAAAATCCAAAGATGGCCAGCCATATAATCAAAGCGGTATTCTATAAGGGATAAAAAGGTGGAATGCAGCTGGTTTATTCCTTCCTTTTTAGCGATTCAAGATATTTCTCGCGGATCTGATCAAGCTCCTGATCAGTTAACTCCTGTTCAAATGCAGGAGGTTTTTCGGGTACTCCGTGAATAAAAAGATAAGCAGCCGGAATCAATAATAATGGATTTATACCTACTATCCTATCGGAGGGGATCCCACCTCTCTCGAACGCATTAATCTTTTGTTTTTGATGTATTATCTGGTAATTAGATGCCGGATCGCCAAGTTCTCCTTGCGTTGTTCGTCCCTGGTATCCAGACATAGCCACATTATACCTGGCATTTTCCATTTGTGAGGATGTTTTACTTCTGGCATTAAGAATTTCAGATTTAATGTTTTTGAATCTGGGAACAATAATCACCTCCCCAATAGCTAATGTATCGCTATGTAAATATACCCCTGCAATAAACTCCTGTCCGGCCAGAGTATCGCCAACAAACATAAAAGTTGACTTATAGCCAAGATGTTTGAAGAGGACTGTATCATTCCTGTTTACATAAAATGCAAAATTCCCGTTAGCACTGCTGACTGATGAGAATTCACGGTTGATTAAAATCTGTGAATTTGGGATTGGAGTAAGTGTTTTGGCGTCCATCACCATACCGTGAAATAGAAATCTGATTCCTGAACTTGCATTTTCCTGGCACAAACAGGAATGAATTATTAAGGAAAATGAAATAGCACAGAGTAAAATGCGTTTCATCAGGAATAATTTTATTATAACTTGATTATCAGATCATCTAAACTCCTTTTCGGAACATGGTGATTTTTATTCTTATCTCTCCAGTATTTAACATCAGCATCTTTAAGATCATCAATAATTACCTTTTCAACTGGCTTCCCGATAGCAAGCACTAAAAGTATTTCAAAATTATCAGGGATTGAAAAATCGTTGCTTAGTTCATCGCGTTTAATTGTTGCAATAATGCATCCTCCCAGGTTGGCTTCGGTTGCACCGAGCATAATACTCTGTGCAGCAATGCCATGATCAATACCAAATATATCTGAAATTGATTTATCGCCAAGAATTATAATATAACCTGAGGGTCTTTCTCCTTTATCGGGCCCCGGCCAGTCTGTTAAGTATCCTGCCCATGACAAGTATGGAAAAATCCGGTCACAGTCTTTGGCACTATTGTAAATCAGATATTTCAGAGGTTGTTTGTTTGCCCCTGATGCCGACAACCTGGCAAGGTCAATAAGTGATTCAAGAGTTTTGGCTTCAATGTGGTATGCTTCATCAAAACGACGGTACGACCTGGTTTTAGATATCAGTTCTTTTAAATTCATGATTTAGTATTTAGTTAATCGCAAAGTAAAATTTACAGGACAAAATCTTTCAAGATTTCCTTTTAATAAATATTTGAAAACTATTAATACCGATTAGCTACAAGATCCCAGTCAAGTATCTCCCAGAAGGACTTTATATAGTCAGGACGTTTGTTCCTATAATCAATATAATAGGCATGTTCCCATACATCGCAAGTTATCAGAGGCTTGAGTCCTTTACGCAAAGGGTTGCCAGCATTTGATTCCTGCAAGATCTGCAATGTTCCGTCATCTTTTTTTACCAGCCATGCCCAGCCGGCCCCAAAAAGTGTGGCAGCAGCCTTATTGAATTGCTCCTTAAATGCATCGAATGAACCGAAAGTACCATTTATTGAGTCGGCAAGAGCTCCTTTTGGAACTTTTCTGCCATTATGGGAGAATGATTCGAAGTAGAATGTATGATTCCATACCTGTGCAGCATTATTAAAAATGCCCCCTTCAGCCTTCTTAATAATTGTTTCCAGATCGGCTTTTTCAAACTCGGTTCCTGGTATTAGTCCATTCAGGTTATTAACATAAGCCTGATGATGTTTCCCATAGTGGAAATCAAGCGTTTCTTCACTTATGTACGGGACAAGTGCGTTTAGCTTGTACGGAAGTTTTGGTAGTTCAAATGCCATGATTTAAATATTTTGAGTTAATACTTTCAATGCTTAAACAATGAACAATTATCTATGTTCAAATTTAACATTTTTAAACCAGAGTGTGATCAGATTGAAGTAAGAAATATCCTTTCAGGTAACGAAGGTAATACTTCCCGGTCTCTGCCAATCCTGAACAATTCAATTATTGCTTCTCTTCCTTTTTTACCCAGGTTAAGGCTAAACTCATTCACGAAAAGCTTAATGTGATTATTCATAACCGTACTGTCCATCTCTCTGGCATTACCTGAAACAAAATCATATGATGCAAATGAATCTTTATAAGCATATTCGAGGCTTCTACGAACAATACGATTCACTTTCTGAGCAATATTTTCAGGAAGATTCCTGTTTATTACTATAGCTCCCAGGGGTATTGGCAGGTCTGTAAGATTCTCCCAATATTCGCCCATATCTGCTAATTTATGCAAACCTTTCCTAAAATATGTAAATCTTGTTTCATGAATTATCAGGCCTGCATCAACTTCATCTTTTAAAAGTGCGTCTTCGATTTTTGAAAAGAGATATTCAGTCTTATTCACAACATCGGGCCAGGCAATACTGAAAAGAAGGTTGGCAGTAGTATACTTGCCCGGGATTGCAATTCTCATATTAGTAAGTTCGTCAATACTAATCCGATGTTTGCTAATCAGTAATGGTCCATTCCTGTGACCAAGTGCGCTACCTGAGTCAAGAATAAGGTAGTTCTGTGCCACATAGGCATAAGCATGGTAGCTAATCTTTGTAATATCAACCTCTGAAGCCAGGGCTTTCCTGTTGAGCAGTTCAACATCAGCAAGAAAATAATCAAACTCCAGCCCTTCTGTATCAATTCTGCCATGCACCATTGCATCAAAAATGAATGTATCGTTTGGACATGGTGAGAAACCTAATGTTAATTTCATTGCTTTACTTCAGTGTTAAAATAAGATCATGAAGTATTTCTGACAGATTATTTAGGGCAAGCATGATGTCCCAATTGCTTTTATTACGCGGTTCAACCTTGTTTGAGATTGCCCTGAGAGCCAGAAAAGGAATTTTTTCCCTGCAGCAAATATAGAAAAAAGTTGCACCTTCCATGGTCTCAATATCAGGATTAAATTTTTTTACCCATTTTTTAATAGAATTTTCTGAACCTGTAGCAGTGTTTACTGTTATCGCCCTGACCGGTTTTAAAATGCTCTTTATCTTATTATTATATTTATTATCTGAATATAAGACGCCCTCCCGGAAAGGGAATTCATCAGCGCCATTCAGGCCAGCTTCGGTCATTGTAAGAAAATTGTCACCATCTTCTATGCCCGCATCTGCAAAACAGTCAGAGACAGGTATAACAACATCTCCAATAATTAAATCATCCCTGTAACTTCCTGCAATCCCGGCATTTATGGCAAGATCAGGTTTTTCATTTATAGAGAGCCATTGTTTAAGTGCCCATGCCGTTGCTATTGATCCCACACCGGTAACGAGAAGACTTATCTCAAAGTTTCCAAACCGTAAGCCTTCCGGAACAGGCACCATGCCTTCTATTCTTCTCAGGACATCTGCCTCAGAACTGGTAGCTGTAACAAATAAAATTCTAAATGACATGGTTATATCTATGGCCCTTTAAATTGAAAGAGCAGTAAATATATCGTTTTTATGAATTATAAAGATCAAATTTATTGGTTAATATTGTAGTATAAAAATACGGAACTATGATATACCTGACACGCAGGGAGAGATTCTGTGCAGCCCACAGGATGTTCAGGCAGGAGTGGCCCGATGAGGAAAACCTGAGAGTATTCGGAAAATGCTCCAATCCAAACTGGCACGGACACAACTATGTTTTATGGGTGACCATCAAAGGAGAGCCATCGGAGGAATACGGATTCGTAATGAATATCAATATCCTTAAAGAAATAATTCTTGACAAGGTTATAAATAAGATTGATCATAAAAATGTAAATTCAGAGGTCGACTTCATGAAAGGGAAAATTGCAACTACTGAAAACCTTGCTGTTGCCATTTGGAATGAACTAAAACCTGCTATTGAGAAGAAAGGAGCAAGTCTCTACTGTATTAAAATTGAGGAAACTGAAAATAATTCAATAGAATATTATGGCTAAGAACAAAGAAAAGTTAAATGATGGAACCGGCCATTTTGCTGACGGTTACAATAAAATTGAAACATGGAATGGCGAGACTATAAAAGAAATAGCAACTATGTACAAGAGGATACTTAAGCTGATAGGTGAAGATCCTGAAAGAGAAGGGCTTGAAAAGACACCTGTAAGAGTCGCAAAAGCTCTTAATTATATGACGATGGGATATAACCATAATCCATGTGAGATAATAAACTCCGCTAAGTTTAAAGAGGACTATAAACAGATGGTTATTGTAAAAGACATTGATCTCTATTCAATGTGTGAGCACCATATGTTGCCATTTTACGGTAAAGCTCATGTTGCCTATATTCCAAACGGTTATATTACAGGTCTGAGTAAAATAGCCAGAGTGGTAGAGTCTTTCAGCAGGAGGTTACAGGTTCAGGAAAGACTCACTGTGCAAATAAGGGACTGCCTTCAGGATTGCCTAAATCCTTTAGGAGTGGCTGTTGTTATTGAGGCACAGCATATGTGCATGCAGATAAGGGGCGTACAGAAACAAAACTCCGTAACAACCACTTCAGCTTTCACAGGGATTTTTCTTGAAAAACTGAATACGCGTGAGGAGTTCATTCATCTCATCGGGACCAAACTTCATTAACCGTTATTATGAAAGCATACGTATTCCCCGGGCAGGGAGCTCAGTTTATTGGAATGGGAAAAGATCTTTATGAGAAATCCATCGTGGCAAAAGATTTGTTTGAAAATGCCAATTCAATTCTTGGATTCCGTATAACGGATCTGATGTTTGCCGGAACCGATGAAGATCTGAAACAAACAAAGGTTACCCAGCCAGCTATTTTTCTGCATTCAACCATCCTGGCTTCAGTACTCTTTGATTCCTTTAAACCCGACATGGTTGCCGGACATTCCCTGGGTGAATTCTCAGCGCTAGTTGCTAACAGAACTCTTACCTTCGAAGATGGGCTTATTCTTGTGTCAAAAAGAGCAATGGCCATGCAGAAAGCATGTGAGAAAACTCCATCAACCATGGCAGCAATTCTGGGTTTGGATGATAATATAGTTGAGGAAGTATGTGCTTCCATAAAACAGGTTGTAGTTCCGGCTAATTATAACAGTCCGGGACAGATAGTAATTTCCGGCTCAAATGAGGGCATTGATAAAGCTATCGAAATACTCAAAGAAAAAGGTGCTAAAAGAGCTCTTAAACTGGCTGTAGGTGGCGCTTTCCATTCTCCACTTATGGAACCTGCACGCCTTGAACTTGAAGAAGCTATAAGAGGCACTACATTCAGAATACCGATATGCCCTGTATATCAGAACGTTAATGCAAAACCATCTGTTGATCCTGATGTTATCAAATCAAATCTTGTATCTCAATTAACCTCTCCTGTACGATGGACAAAGAGCATACTTAATATGATCTCCGGTGGTGCAACAACTTTTGTTGAAGTTGGTCCAGGGTGTGTACTATCGGGTCTGATTAAAAAGATAAACAGAGACGCAGTAACTGAGAGTGCAACTTTCTGAAATCTGACTTAATTAATATTGTTAAGCGAAGTCACAGACTTCGCCGAACATCAGACGGACATTAATTCGTTGTACTATTATTTGAAAAGCAAAGTAACATTCTGAAATACAGACTCATTAAGAGATAATGCAACCGGGCATGTTTTAACACTATGCTTCAGTATTTTTTTCTGTTTATCAGAATATTCATTCCCGGTAAAGTCGAATTCAATTCTGATCTCACCTATCTTTCTTGGTTTATCCGTCATGATCTTTGTTATTGTGCATGAACTTCCATCGATAGAAAAGTTGTGTTCCCTTGCTGCAATGCCCATAATGGTGAAAACACAGCTTCCAAGAGCAGCGGCAACCAGATCAGTTGGAGAAAAGTTTTCTCCTTTCCCCTTATTGTCAACAGGTGCATCAGTTGTGATAACGCTTCCTGATCGTATGTGGATAATCTCAGTTCTCAGATCGCCCAGGTATTTTGTTTTTGCTGTTTCCATGATACTATTTATTTTTCATGTTGTTGGTTTCAGAATTACACCTCTGTGTTTTTTCCCGTCTATCATTATCTCAAGAGGATTTACAAACCTGACGTGTCTGATGAATCCATCTTCATAAACCACATTCCGATTATTCAGGAAATCAACATCGTAATAACCCTCATTGATATAGGGATTAATAGTAAAATATCCGACCCTGAATGACGTGAGGTTTTGAAAGAAATGTGTTCCCTGACTTGGATCTATCCTGTAGTTTTTTAACCCTGATTCAATAATGATTCTGGCTGCTGAAATTTGTGGCCACTTGACAGGGATTCCAAGCCAGGGATCAGTCGATCCCCATCTTCCGGGACCAATAAGAACATAACCTTTCCCTTGTTTTACAAATAAGGAGTTAATCTTTTCAATTTCTATGGCAACGTTTTTGTTATTTGCCGCATTAAAAGATTCAGGTTTGATATAAACAAGGTCGTAGATACCTTTAAAAACCCCATTCCCCAGTGCAGATTCAGAATAGATTATGGTTTCGTCTGTTTTGATATGATCAAGGTTAATGCTGTATGCTTCTTCAGTATGAACAATTGGCCTTATCTGCAGAAAATTGAAAATTTTCGGAGCACCAGCAGGTGTTTCAAGGTTGGCAGCAAATTCAATTTCAATGGGATTATTCATCTCCTGCTGGCCTATCTCCAGAAGGGTACTTAAAATGTCGGCCAGCGGGAATGTTTTATGCTGCAGAATATTTGAAAAAGTTATTACCCTCTTCCCCTGATGACCCATCCCATCGCGCAGGACATTGTTATTCCTGTCATAGGTTGATGCAACATATTTCAGTGCTGCTTCATTCTCAATATCTTTAATATCAATTTTAAGTATATTCACTCCATCATCCGTTGAAGGAATAAAGCTATTAATATTCAGATCGAGAGCGCAGAACACTTTTTGAGAATCTCTTAACGCTGCTTCAGGAGATGAGAGCTGAAGTATTTTTTTTGGGTATTTCGGGGAGAACCTCAGCGATAAGCCACCCTCAACAATCAATTTTCCAAGACCAAAGGCAATATTTACAATACCGTCTTCAGCTTTTTCAGAACCGATAGGGTAATAATTAATCGAGCGGGCTACCCCTGATAAGGTTGGGTAATAGATTTCGCCGTGCCTGTTCCCACATACTTCCTGAAGAATGATTCCCATCTTCTCCTCATCAATTACATTCGCTGTGGCAGTCATATATGCTTTACTTCCCTTGTAAAAAACAGATGCGTAAACCTCTTTGATAGCATCAGATAACATCTTTACCATCAGCTTATTATCAGGGATTCTGGGGATCATATAAGTTGAATAGATACCGGCAAATGGCTGGTAGTGCGAATCTTCCAGTTTGCTCGAAGAACGGACCGCAATAGGATATGTTCTTGAAACTGAAAGGAATGCATAAAAATCCTGGTATATGTGTCCCGGAAGTTCAGCATTAATGAATCTGTTTAAAATCTCATCATCAGTAAGGTCAGAAAGTGCTATGGAATAGAGATTATTCTGATCCATGTACTCATCGAAGATATCGGTACTTAGAACGACGGTTCGTGGAATAGTGATCAGTACATCCGGAAACTTGTTAAAAAGCCTATTGTTTTTAATCAGCTTATTTATAAAAGCCAGGCCCCTGGCTTTACCTCCGATTGAACCTTCACCGATACGTGAAAAGATCTGGTATTCGTCAAAACTACTCTTATCAAATTTTGCTATTACTCCCCTTCCCTTTCCTAATCTGAAGCTGGAGATTGCAATATAAAGGAAACGTCGCATCTCATCCATGGTCTCAAAATCCTCTTGCCTGATGTATTTGAACATCTGGGCAACGGGGAACAGAGCTCTGGCATTCAGCCATTTGGAAAAATGGTTTCGTGTAGCATGGTATTCGAGAGTATTGTCGGGGATTGTAAGTAATTTCTGCTGAAGACTCTGGAGATCAGTGGCAATTGCAATTGGTTCCAGTGTGACGGGATTCCTGAACACAAAAGGTCCGAAAGCAAGGTTCTGAATAATAAAATTTCTCAACTCCAGAGACAACGACTTGGAATACTTATTTATAAATCCGGCTCCAAGTTCTTCTGCAACCTGCTTATGTTTTGTACTCGATGATTGGATTAGAAACGGTACTTTGTCATCGTCCGCCATAACTACCTTACATAATTCGATACCGGCATTTTCGTCAGGGATATTATCTCGCTTATAGCCTATATCTGAAATAACACCCAGAACATTGTATTTATATTTTTTGTAGAGGTCAAGAGCATCGTTGAAATTGTTAGCCAGAAGAATTTTCGGTCTGCCCCTCATTTTAAGCATTCTCTGATGCTCGTTCAAAGCTTCACGTTGAAAATCAAGAGACTGCAAAAGGACGATCTTGTAAATATTCGGCAGGTAAGAGGAGATATATCTGATAGAGTTCTCAACGAGTATGATGGCCTGAACACCTATATGTTCAATGTCATAGTCAGCATTCATTTTGTCTTCAATTAACTTTATAATTGCCAGAATAAGAGATGCATCTCCAAGCCAGCAAAAAACATAGTCAATCGCACTCAGATCCTCCCCTTCAAGTCGCAGCGACACTTCCCTTGAAAAATATGTGAGAACTACAATAGGAATATTTTCATACTTTGCTTTAATTCTCCTGGCAAGCGCAAAAACGTCTGTACCCTTAAGGCTCAACATTGAGATGACCAGATCAATGTTACCATCCTGAAGAATTCTGAAAGCATCTTCAGCATTATCAGTCTGAACAAATGTTGGAGGATACCGCAAATTAAGCGATGCATATTCATTAAATATCTGCTCATCAATCCTGCCATCCTCTTCCAGCATGTAGTTGTCATAATTACTGCATATTACAAGCACACGATGTATTCTCTTTTGCATGAGAAGATCGAAAGAGGTGTCAGTAAAATCGTACTGCTGCAGATCGGGTATACCCTCAATAATGGTCATAGATTCTGTTATTAATTATTCATAGAGATTACGGCCATCCCTTTTTTTCCATCCATACGTATTAGAAGAGGCTTTTCAAACCTTATGTGGCTGAAGAATTTCCCTTTTTCTATAACTTTTTGATTTTTAAGCTTTTCCCATTCAATTGTTTCATCATTTGACCCATGATTAATTGAAAAATAACCAACATTCATTGAGGTAACATTATGAAAAAAATGAGAGCCAAGTGAGGCATCAACATGAAAATCAGGTAATCCGACCTCAACAATTATTTTGGCATTCGATATCTGTGGCCAGGCAACCGGTATTCCCAGGAATCTGTCTCTTGTCCCCCATCTTCCGGGTCCCAGAAGGACATATCTGCGGTTTTCCAAAAGCATTTTTTCGTTCATAGCATTAATTTCTGAAGCCATCTCATTAGTAAGCATATTATTGAAACTTTCTGGAACAAAATATATAAAATCCGTAATATCATCAATAATCCCATTACCCATACTTTTTTTAGTAATAAGTATTGTGTCATCATGATTAATACTATCAGGATCAATAGAATAACCAGCGCCGCTTCCTGCCAGAGGCTTTATTTGAAGCAGGTAAAAGGAGGCATTTCCTGACTTGTCTTTTGTCAGGTCAACAGCAAACTCAATCTCAACCGGTGTTCCAAATGCTTCTGTAACAACATCCAATACAACCTTCAAAGTTGATGCTAATGGAATATAATTATACTTTAAAATATCAGCAAAATTAACTACTCTTGGACCAGGAGCATCCAGCCCGGGGATTATTGCATCATTATCTATGTTTAAAACAGAAGCAGAATGTTGAAGCGTTCCTTGTTTCTCTGCCTGACTGATATCCAATATTATAAGTCCCGCATTTTCCCCTTCAAGAAGGTTAAGTTCTTTTTTAGCCATATCAACTGCATAGAAAATAACCTGGGAATTTTTATATAGATCTTTATGAGAAATGATATCAAGCGATGGGTAAGCCGGAGAGAATCTGAACGCCCTTTCCCCCTCAACAACATAGTGTCCAAGCCCTACTGCAATCACGGCAAAACCGTCCTGCGGGGTCATATGAGCTACAGGATAAAAATTGAATGATTGAGCAGTTCCGCTGATATGTGGATAAAAAACATCTTCGAACCTGTTCCCCACGACTTCCTGAATCACAACAGCCATTTTCTCCTGCTCAACTTTATAATTGATAGCTTCGAAATAGGTGCGGGCATTTCTTGAATATATTGATGAAAAAACCAGTTTGATAGCTTCTGATAACTGCTTTAGTCTTATTTCGGGATCATAATGATTATTAGGAAGAAGATAGGTTCCGAAAATACCGGAAAATGGTTGGGTCATGGAATCTTCAAAAAGGCTTGAGGATCTTACGGCCAAAGGTTTGTCTATAAGTCTGATAAATATTTTGAGTTCCTTTTCGAGAGTGTAACTAAGGCTTCCATCAAGAAATAATTTCTGAAGGATATCAAAATCCTTTTCAATTTTTACCTTGTCCCAAAGATGGTTTCTCTCCATAAACATATCAAATTCATCTGTTCCTATTATAGCTGTTACAGGTGTTTTGATATTAATTCCGGGTAAAAGACGTCCAAGTTCAAAACTGTATATAAGGGTGTTAATAAATGCCAGACCACGACCTTTCCCTCCAAGTGATCCGCCTGAAAGACTTACTACATTTGTCTCATCAATTACTGCGGATTCATCAAAATTAACCACTTTCCCCTTATTCATTTCCCTCCGCCGTTTGCGGATTATGTCGATAAGATACTCCCGGAGTTCTTTAAGACTGTTGAAGTCGGATACCGCTATCGGATTTATCATCTTGGCAATTTTAACCTCTCCTCTCGCCATCAGCCAGAGAGAGAAATGGTTTTTCATGGAATGATAAACTAGAGAGTCTTCAGGAACAGTCTGAAGATATGCCTCGAACTCCTTCATCGATTTGGCAACAGCTATCTGACGGCCTTTGGTATCCCTGTAGACAAAATGGCCAAAACCCAGATAGTAATTGATGAAAGACTTAAGATCCTGAAGCAGACTTTCGGAATTTTTATTTATGAAATTAGATTTCAGAGAATACGCATACCTGGCGTTTCCGGGATCTGATGACTGAAGCACAGTAGGGAGATTAGGCAGGTCCTTTTTGATATGTTTTATCAGCTCAAACCCTGCAGTATCGCACAGCTCTCCGTTCTTTGGGAACCGCATGTCAGAAATGACACATAACAAACTGTCCTTGTATTTCTTATAAATTGTTAATGAATCTTCGTAATCCGAAGCCAGGAGGATCTTGGGTCTTGCCCTGAGTTTCAGAACTTTATACAATTCGTCTGTTGAAACATCCTCAATAAGGTTTTTTGTCTGCTCCATCACAAGGGTATAGAGCATCGGTAAATAACTTGAATAATACTCTGCTGAATCTTCAATGATCAGAATTACTCTAGTCAGTCCCTTCTTCGTATCATTATCAACATTTACCTTGTCTTCGAGGAGCTTAACCATGGCAAAAAAAACTTTCGACTCACCCGTCCAAACAAAGTAGTTGTCAAAAGGGATACCGAGAGCTTTTTGCTTTTTTACAAAAGTTACATCACCCGGGTTATTAAGAAGAATGAAAGTAGGAATGTAGGGGTATTTAAACTTAATTTTTTTACAGAGAATCATTGGGCTCTCTTTGTCAACCCCGATCATTATAATGATCATATCATAATGCCTGGCTTTAAGCCTGGCAAAAGCTTCATCTTCGCCGGAGACTCCTGTAACCCTGGGTATTGATGTAAGACTCATCTGGTAGTATTCCCCAAGCATGTGGTCAGAAAACCGGCCTTCTCCTTCTATAGAATATGCATCATATAAGTTAGCAACCAGCAATATCTCTTTAACTTTGAAAGGCATGAGATCGTGAAAGACATCCCGCTCGGCGTTATGCCGGTCCAAAAACTTCTGGAGTAACTTCCTGCTTGAGGTCTCCTTAATATCTTCGTCATCTTTTTGTGTGACCTGTGATAACTTAATGATATCACTGGCTTTATAACTGTTGATATAACCCGTCAACAGGCTACCGATATTCAGGATAAGATCCCTTTCCTCCTTAAGAAAAGGGCCTTCATTTTCTGCATTGAATTCAGATGTATAATATATCTCTATTGATCCTTTTTCGCCATCAAGAGTGATAAACTCCTGAACCATCTTCCAGTTTGTTTCGCGGAAACCTACCGTTTCAAACTCCTTACCCATATATCTGATGCGCGCCACCGTATATTCAGGGTATTGCCATGCTGCGGGTAAAAGAAGTACGATTTGCTGAAGGGATTCTTCTATTGGTTTGCCCTCTTTAAGAATATAAGTCGTACGGTTGATACATGCAAGCTCCTTTAACCGTTCCTGCTGATCATGAAGTAACCGGTTATAATCAGGAGTATTATGAATCAATTCATCCATTGTCGGAATCTCTGTTGGAACAGATTAACCTACTCCACATTCCAGGTTGAACCGCTCATAAGCAGATCATCCATACATTTAATTTTTGCAGTCTTTCGTATTGTTTCTATCTGTTCCTGCACTGACATTTCATATGTGGGGCCATCGACTGATCTTATAACTCCAAGAGCTACAGGATATTCAGGGAATTTCATATTTGCCAGCATATATTGAATTCCGGGGTTGGCTTCCACAGCATCATGAACAAGAATGTCCTTTTCTGTGATACCGTCTTCTCCGAGTTTAACGGCCTTCAGTTTCCTGCAACCCTCAAGTATCAGACCCCTGTCATTATTCTTTCCGAAAATCATTGGCTGACCATGCTTAAGAACAAGAGTTCTGTCATCTCTTACCTCTTTATCAGCCACTGTATCGTGGATTCCATCATTGAATATAACACAATTCTGAAGTACTTCAATTACTGAAGTACCCTTATGTTTTGCAGCCTCGATATAAATCTGAGTAGAAAGATTGATATTTGTATCTAATGTACGGGCAAAGAATTTGCCTTTCGCACCAATTACCAGCTCACCAACGGAAAAAGGTTCTTCAACTGTTCCGAAAGGAGATGTTTTTGTTACGATTCCTTTCATGGAAGTTGGAGAATACTGGCCTTTTGTGAGTCCGTATATCTCATTATTAAACAATATTAAATTAATATCAATATTCCGGCGTATTGCATGTATAAAATGGTTTCCCCCAATTGCAAGTGCATCACCATCGCCTGTAATCTGCCAGACAGACAATTCAGGATTGGCGGTTTTTACACCTGATGCTATTGCCGAGGCACGTCCGTGAATACTATGAAAACCATAAGTGTCCATGTAATATGGAAACCTTGATGAACATCCGATACCGGAAATAAATGCAATTTTCTCTTTATCAATTCCGAGCTCTGCCAGGGCTCGTTGAACAGAACTCAAAACCGCATGGTCGCCACAACCGGGGCACCATCTTACTTCCTGATCGCTTTTGAAATCTTTTGCAGTATATTTACTTACCACTGTATCAGCCATTTTACTTATCCTCCAGCATTTTGATGCATTTTTCTTTAATATCAATTATTGTGAACGGGATTCCCTGAACTTTATTAAGCTGTTCATAGGTAAACTCCTGATGTTTGATCCGCAGGTAATCAGCAAATTGTCCCATATTTAATTCGCAAACCACTATTTTTTTAAATTGCCTGAATACCTCTTTAACATTTTTTGGCAAAGGATTGATATAATTGAAGTTAACAAGGCTTACCTTATGACCTTCGGCCTGTAATTCACGTACTGCCGTAATCAGGTATCCAAATGATCCTCCCCAGCCAACCACAAGCAGATCTCCTTTTTTAGCTCCAAATACTTCGAGATCAGGAATTTCATTTGCTACTCTATCAACCTTTTCTGCCCTGATCTTAACCATATGTTCGTGGTTTTCAGGAACATACGACACAGTCCCTTTTACAGTCTTCTCAAGACCCCCAATCCTGTGTTCTAATCCAGGTATCCCTGGAACCGCCCATGATCTGGCTAATTTTTTATCATCACGTTTATATGGTAAAAACGGAATCTCAGTTCTGTTTGCAAATGGAGGATTGATTTTTGGAAGGTCCTTCATTTTCGGAATTTTCCATGGCTCGGTACCATTAGCAAGATAACTGTCGGAAAGAAGTAAGACCGGGGTCATATGTTCCAGGGCAATTCTTGCTGCTTCAAAAGCAAAATGGAAACAATCGGAAGGTGTACTTGAGGCAATAACAACCACAGGGCATTCTCCATTGCGACCATAAAGGGCCTGCATAAGATCGGCCTGTTCAGTTTTTGTTGGAAGTCCGGTTGAAGGACCACCTCTTTGCACATTTACAATGACGACAGGTAGCTCAGCCATTACCGCAAGCCCGATGGCTTCCGACTTAAGTGCCAGTCCCGGACCAGATGTAGAGGTGATGGCCAGGTTTCCTGCAAAGCTTGCTCCAAGAGAAGTGCAGATTCCTGCTATTTCATCCTCAGCCTGGAAGCTTTTAACACCAAGGTCCTTACGAGCAGCCATTTCCTCAAGGATTCCTGTAGCCGGTGTAATAGGGTACGAACCAATAAACAATTTCAAACCGGCTTTTTCGGCAGCTGCTATAAAACCCCATGCGGTTGCAGTATTTCCGTTAATATTGCGGTAAGTGCCTTTTGCTATCTGGGCAGGAAGAATTTTATATATTGGTGTTAACGCCTCAATTGTTTCGGCATAATAATAACCTGCACGTAATGCAACTTTATTTGCTTCTGCCATGCCGGGTTTATCCTTGAACTTCTTTTCAAAGTAATCCTCGGTATATTTAAGCTTAGAATCGAAAAGCCAGTATACCATTCCCAATGCAAACATATTTTTGGTTCTCAATACAGATTTTGGATCAAGTCCAAAGTCCTTAAGAGCTTCTTTTACCATAGAAGATATTGGGGCAGCTATAATATTGTAGCTTTCAAGCTTTTCTTCGCTGATAGGGTCTTTTACATAACCGGCTTTCTCAATGTTTTTTTCAGTAAAATTACCTTCATCATATATGATAGTACCACCTGGTTTGATCCATTTGGCATTGGCTTTGATGGCAGCAGGATTCATTGCAACCAGAACATCCGAAAAATCTCCTGGTGTATTTATTTCCGAATGGCCCAGATGAACCTGAAATCCGGATACACCCCCGACAGTTCCCTGTGGAGCACGAATCTCCGCAGGATAGTCAGGAAAAGTCGATAAGTCATTACCGAATAAAGCAGCGGTGTCTGAGAACAGTATACCTGTCAGCTGCATCCCATCCCCGGAATCGCCCGAGAATCGAATAACCACTTCTTCCCTTTCGATAACTTCTGATTTTTTACCCATGATACCTTAAATTTTATTTTCAGTATTAATGTTAAATGAGACAACTAACTGCTTATAATCTACAAAATTAACTTTTAAAATATTGAAAATGGCACAAATTCGTATTTTAGAGTATGATATTGATCATATTTAAATTTCCTCGCTCCCTTATTCCGGATTTTTTGCCTCATCCCCTGACCCCTTTTCCCAGGGGAGTATGGGAGGAAGAAAAAGATAATCAATAAATTTAGGAGGCTGATTTAAAGGCATTAATTTTTCTGATTTCCCTTTGTGTCACTTTGTGTTTTACTTTGTTATCCTTTGTGGTTAAATGAATTAGTTTTACCACTAAGGTACAC
>Ga0209745_1000094_pt1 | contig 46746 bp, 40 predicted proteins | sample BarGraNGADG00312_FD_184495 | JGI IMG/M metagenome (GOLD analysis project Ga0209745, IMG submission 184495) | Arctic peat soil microbial communities from Barrow, Alaska - Barrow Graham LP Ref core NGADG0004-312 (SPAdes) (version 2) | ecosystem: Environmental > Terrestrial > Soil > Wetlands > Peat... | reverse complement strand
CTTTGAAAGAATAATGTATATTACTAAACAAAAATTTAATATCGCAAAGTGTTACCCATGTATGTGACCCCTGTGTAACCCATGTATGTGGTCCGTACAAGGGGGGCAGGGGGGTAGAAATATGAAAATTGGCATCATTTCAGATACACACGGATGGATCCATCCACGGCTCTTTGAGCACTTTAAAGAAGTCGATGAGATATGGCATGCGGGCGATATCGGAAATATCGAAACCGCAGACATTCTGGCATCATTCAAGCCGCTCAGGGCCGTCTATGGTAACGTTGACGATGCAGTAGTAAGGCTTGTATACAAGGAAAACCAGAAATTTAAGGCAGAGGAGACCAGTGTCTGGATCACTCATATCGGAGGCACCCCGGGGCATTATGATATCAGGGTTAAAGAGCAGCTCCTTGGTAACCCTCCCACCATTTTTATATGCGGCCATTCACATATTGCGAAAGTTATGTATGATAAAAAACCTGGACTTCTCTATATTAATCCGGGAGCAGCAGGGTACAATGGTTTTCATAAATATATGACAGCCTTAAGGCTGCAGATAGACGGAAAGGTCATTCACGACATGGAGCTTATAGAGCTCGGTGAAAGAGGCAAGGTTATCTTGTAAGGCCTTTAAGATCAGGCTGCTGTTCGTTGTTTTCAACAGGACCCGTCATTCTCTGGATGAATCTTCCGAGCCTGTCCTCAACAGATAGCATATAAGTATATGGCATCTTTACTGAAGAATCGGGGTGCTTGCGCAGGTTCAGCTTCGTATTGGCAATGAGGGTGTTGTAACCATTATTTCCCGATTGTGCCATCATATTTCCTTTGAAATAGGAGAAATAGTACCAGGTCGACTCATCGGCCTTGAGGTAAATGTCAAACATATCGCCTGAACGCCTCCGCTGGATCTCCACAAAACCATCGACATACAAATTTACCGGTTGAGAGCCGATATACCCGATCCCTATCTTTCCCTTCGACCTGAATGAAGAAGATGCTTCATTCCAGTAAAGATTGACATCATTCAGGAATATTTCGAAATTGAATTCTTTAGGCAGATTTTTGGATGTTCCAAAGAGATCGACATCCTCTTTCATCTGTCCTGCTGCTTCGGTGCCTATCAGGCTTTTCATCCCCCTGGTGTAAATCTCGCTGTTAAGGTTGACAGGTTTAAGCGATGGCATCATTCTTATCTCATCACCCATCATTTTAAGCGCCTCAGGTGAGAAATAAAAGTCAAATGCAAGCAGGGCTTCGATGTTCACATCGTTTGAATCGAGGGTATGGATTACCTTGCCGGCTGCAGTAAGCTTCACCAGATCATAATTAGCCCCGAAATTAAGTTTTCCTTCACCCGAAAGTACACAATAGTTCTTGTCAAGCGCTACCATGTTGTCATTACGTGACGGGTCGACAATCTTTTCGAGTGATGTGATAACATAGCGGCCTTTTGGCTTGTCGTACCATAAATACCCATTTGAATTTACGAGTCCGACATCGGTCCACGATTTCTGTGCCGAGAGAAAGGCAGGGTAAATATGTACGGAATCGAGGTTGATATAGGAACCCGAAAAAACCATGTTATCATTAATGTCGCGAGGCTTCTCGCTTATGGGGATCATAACATTTTTTGGGTCGATATATGATTTGAACTTGACCGGATAGCTCTTAAACTCATTGCAATTATGAACTATTCCCGCACCTCCGCTGAAAAGCAAGTTATCTTTTGTCGAATATAGGTTAACATCGCCATAAAATGAGAATTCGGGATTTAACATGAATTTCTGGCTGACAGGAATATATCCTTTGGCACTTGTTTTCAGTGTGTCAACTGTCAGTTCCGGAAAACTGATCTGCTGTATCTCCTTGTTTTCATCAATGTAATCATAGATTGCGCTTCCGGAGTAACGTTTTGTTGATTCAATATCGATTTTGGCCGAATGCAGGATATGCTTGCTGTTTACGGCTAAAATAGCATTTTGCATCTGCTGGATCTTTGCCCTCCTGTTGATGGTGATCTTTCCTTTGTCAGGCTGAATAAGTGCGTCAGCTATATGGATATAATTGATGTTTTCAGCTTCAATATACTCTCCGTCAAGATGATAACTTCCCTTCCATGATGAAAATGAAATAGTATCGCCGATCACATTGGTTGCAAAAAACGTTGGCTTGTCAAGTCCGGCAAAGTCAAGCTTCATAAGCTTGTCAGGTGTGATCATCGGTGCGTTAGACTTCCCTTTTTGTTCCATGTCGAGGACCTTTGATTCCATATTATATGTAAAATCAGTCATCTTACAGATATACTGGATCTCTGGAAATTTAACAACAGAAGTGTCGGTGTTCAGATGAAAACTAGTCAGCTTAAGGTCGAAGTTGACATCCGTAGCAGCATTTTCGGCAATAAATGCATAACCATTTGTCGATGGGGATTTGAGATTATATGTAGCTGCCCCGGCTTTTATTGAGTTAGTGTTGAACGTGAACAGATCTGATGTCAACCTTGAATCTGTTGTATTGACTACACCTGTTCCGGAGATAATTAAAGGGGTCAGTGTCAATGATCCGTCAAGAACCGTTCCGTTATCAAACATATTGAAATTTTTTCCGCGGGCATTTGAAGCCATCCATTCATCTTTTTCCGGCAGCCACTTGATTTTTACATCCTCGCTGTTAAGAGCCGGGAACAATCCTGTACTATCCTTTTCAATATTGAAAGTTGTTGCCTGGGTAGTCATGGAGTCTGGGAAGAACCTGAATTGCTCCGATTTTGTAGTTGATGTTAGATGTTTCAGGGAACCGCTGCCTGTAAGCCCCTTGTTGCTTATGCTTAGATTATCATATAACCTTCCCTTAGCCCCGTAAACCTCTATTCCTTCCGGGGGGATGGGCATATTGAATCCAAGCGAGTTATTGTCCTGTATTGTAAGAAACTGGCGGATAGGCTTAATTATGTTACCGGCATGAAATTCGCCGGCAAGGTTCATATCCTCGTTGGTATAATGATCGATGTTATCGTACTTGAAAGGATCAACCCTGAAGTAGAAGTCTCCCTTCGCGTAGACGTTTTCAAGTCCCGGGATCTTGTCATAAAAGATGTACGAATAGGTTGTTGCATTGATTATCGGGTACTGTTTCAGGCTTTTAAGTCCAGACTTATTATTTGGGTCATCGATAAAGAGTTCAGCAGTACCAAGCTGGATAAGGTTTTCGACATTCTTTATCACAGCGTTTCCAAAGCGGTCCTTCTTATCTGTTTCAACAGCAATCTTAATTGAATCAATTCTTTGTAGTCTTATTTTGAATGTATCGTAGCTGAATGAGAATTTATGTCCGAATACTGTGAAAAGACCTGCCTCAACAACACCGTCAAACTGCATGCTTCTGTTCTGACCAATAACTATCTGCCTGTTATATGGATATATGGCAACCCTCTGGGAATCGCTAAGGAAGATATGGGAAACCCCGTTTACGGTAAGCATGAAACTCTTAAGGTCGAGTATTGCATTATCGATCGGCGCTTTCGTTTCGCTCGTAATAAACATTACATCATAATCCTTTTTCTTCGCGAATGAATTAAGGAAATCATCCACTTTTCCTTTCAGTGTTATCTCGTTGGATTGCCGGTCATAAAAAACGAAGCCTTTGTTTGCCATGTCTATGCATAAAGCGGTAACTGCATCGACAGGCCTGCCCAGCCATTTGGCAAACTCATCGACTGGAAATGTAGGGGAGTAATACCATTCGGCGAATTTCTTGAGCCTGTTCAGCGGGTGGTATTCATCTATTCCTGCCAGCTTCATGAAATAATTGGCATCGAAGAATGAAGCAGATTCAAACTGTGCCTCGCCAAGTGAGGCTCCTCTGGCCCTTGACATGATTATTTTCGATTCTTTCATGTTCCACGACAGGAGTTCGAAATACATATCAAGTTTATGATATGAGTTGAAATAGGGGCTTTTTGAAATCGGGTTATTGCCCCTGAAAAGACTTACCTGTCTTGTTGATGCATTGTAGGAAAAGGAAAGATTGGAATGGTAAATAGAATCTTTTCTGAGATAAAGTGCCATGGAGGTCTCGGCGCTTACCAGCCCGGCTTTTGAGAACATGAACTCCATCGATTTCAAAGTAAGATAGAGTGTGTCGTTTCTCGACAGGGTGATAGTTGCTGGTTTGAACCTCGTACCGGTTCCCTTCAGGCTTGCTCCCTCAATTGAGAGCCCTCCCTCGTAGTTAACCCCTTCGTATATTTGGTTTAATCTGAACTCTTTTTCGTAAGTCTCAAACCTGGGGTAATCAGCCCTCTCCTTTATCTTGTATGACATTGCCTGATCGGAGAGCTTGCCGTAAACCGATGTCTTAAAGTAAGTTTTATGCGTCAGCCTGGCAGAATCGACAGTGAAACTGCTTTTTGTTGTATTCAGGTAATAATTATCCATTTCAGCATATACCTCATTGGCAGGATAACCTGCTTTTTCCCATGTAATCTTTCCCTTTGTGCCATGAAATAGCTGCATGTCGGGGTAATATGTTCCTGTGGCATTAAATATCTCCGTGCTGTCTTTCTGCGAATAGCATGTCAGCGTGGCATTATTGATCTTAACTAAGAATATGGTGTCATATACAAACTGAAGTTTGCTGTTCTTTACTTTCCACCTGATAGAGGGTGATTCGGAAAGGACATTGTCCCTTATTATGATGCGGGTATTACGTATGTACCTGTCGATACTCTCCATCGGGTATCGCGGGTTAAAGGCCAGGACGATTAGTCCTGAAAGCCAATCGGCCAGAAATTTTTCTCCGCTCTTCTTCTCAGCTATGGTGTTAAGAGTAACAAGAAGGTCGTTGAAATGTGGCACTGGCCTCATCCCTTTGACTGCAAACTGGCTCGTAAGGTCGACAATCCTCGTCATGTTTGCTTTACTGAACGCAGCGCTGTCCCACCTGGCAAGAAAGATTCCCAGGTTACTCTTCTGTTCATCATTCAGGTTAGGTCCCATGAATGCTGTGAGCTCCTCCCTGAATTTTAACTGATCACCGGAAAATGCCGGCCTCACCTGGGAAAGAAGGATAGCAGGTAAAAACGCCTGAATTATCAGGAAAAGGAATGCCAGCTTTTTTAACATGACTCTTGTTTTAATGCCCCGTTTTAGGGAGGGGCAGATTTTATATTGCCTCAGCAATGGCTGCAAAATCCTCCTTCTTTAGGGATGCACCGCCAATAAGACCTCCGTCGACATCGGGCTTTGAAAATAACTCTGCCGCATTCGACGGCTTACAGCTACCACCGTACAGGATTGTCATCCCTTCAGCACACTCTTTTCCATATTTTTCCCTGACAAGTCCGCGTATATAATGATGCATCTCCTGGGCTTGCTCAGAAGTGGCTGTCAGTCCTGTTCCAATTGCCCAAACAGGCTCATAAGCGATAACGATCATCTTCATCGATTCTGCCGGAAGGGTGAAAAGTCCTTCCTCAAGCTGCCGCTTTACTATGATAAGATGCCTTCCTTCCTCTCTCTCTGCTTTAACTTCACCGCAGCAGAAGATCGCTTTAAGGCCTGCGTTGATTGCAAGTAAGGTTTTCTTATTCAGGAGCCTGTCGTCTTCATGGTAATAGCTTCTTCTCTCGGAATGTCCTATAATCACATATTGTGCACCTGTGCTTTTTATCATTGCTGCAGATACTTCGCCAGTGTACGCCCCTGATGGTTCAGAAGCGCAGTTCTGTGCGCCAAGTGCAACTTTACTATTCTTAAGGATTTCCGATACACCCGCCAGGTGGATGAATGGTGTGCATAAGATTACCTCCGCTTTCGAAGCCGGCTTTTCCCTGAAATAGCGATCAACCGATTTAGCAAAATTAAGACCCTCCTCCAGGTTCATATTCATCTTCCAGTTCCCGGCAACTATTTTCTTTCTCATAACAAATTGAATTAAAATTACAATTATTGTTGATTTAAAAACTCGCTTAGTTTTTTATTATCAGGCATATTTGCCCACGACCATTTCCCAATTATCCGGCCTTTCCTGAGCAAAATATACCCGGGGTTTGATCTTACCATAGTTTTAAGTGTTGTCTCGTCGGCAAAGCAAAATTTAATACCGTTCGAATAGTGTTTCACTTCATCGGATCCGGAAGCCGTTACCAGGTAGAAATCGATCATGTTTCCCATGCAGTAATAACCGTGGTTAAATCCGCTCCTCAAAAGCTCAGGATCAGCCTCTTCCAGCTTCTTTGAAATCATAAGGAGAGTAGGCTTTTCTGAAGACAGGATCTGTTGAGTGATATCTTCGTTATAAACGGTCGTAATTGAAAAATCATGTATCGGAGGCTGATATCCTTTTGAGATAAGGACCGATTTCTGCTCAACGAATTTCCACGTTGAATCGTTAGCCGGGTAATCTGAAAGCGTAAATTCCTTTTTCCTGCCATCCTTTTCATAAATGAATGTCGTTTCATATTTGTCTCCCTGGCTGCCTTCCGGCATCTTCATCTTGTCGGGAATATATGTCCCCGTTTTATATGGAAGGAAGTCGATAACCGGCAGGTATCTCATGTTATAAAAGATAAACAAGATGAATATTGCTGATGCAATCACCAGTTTTATCCATGACCTTATTTTACCTGATTCTGGTGCTGTCTCTTTCCTGCTGATGAACAGGTATATGGCTGGTATAAGTAAAACAATGTTTTTCAGAAAGGTCTGCCAGTTGGTCAGATGAATCGCATCGCCGAAACAGCCGCAGTCTGTTACAGGGTTTAACAGGGCCAGGATAAAAGTTAGTGGCGTAAAAACAGCCATCAGCAGTATGACAATTACAATGCCTGTTCTCTGCCTTATATTAAACATAACTGAAAACCCTGCAAAAAATTCAAGGGAGCACAATAAAATAGTAAGTGGCAGGCTGAGCTCTTTCAGGAAACCTAAATGAAAAGCCTGGAAATAATCCTGAAATTTATATACGGTTCCGAGCGGATCAATTGCTTTAATCGTACCAGAGAAGATAAAGACAATTCCTATGAACAACCTGCATATATACTTAAGAATCTTCATCCTATATTAGTTTTCTCCTTGTAATTTCACCGGTTATCAGGTTCGAAATCTTTTCCGGCGTAAGCATGTTCCCATCATTATCGCTGCAGTTAATTACACAGAGACGCTGGTCTGACTCTGCTACCTTCAGGTACATTTCCCTGACACTTCTCTGGAAATCCAGTGAATTCTCATGTATATCATGAGTCCCTTTAAGGTAACTCCGGTCACTCCCCTTCCTTGAAGATGAGAGTTTCTTTTCCGTAAAGGAAAATGGTACATCCAGGAATATATTGAGACCCGGTTCAGGTATCCCGAAATGGCTGAATTCAAGCCCGAGTATCCATTTCATAAGGCTCTGCTGTTCAGCTGGATCATACAATTTAGCACACTGGTAGGCAATATTTGAATATGTATACCTGTCAAGAAGGACTATCTTCCCATCATTCAGCCATCCACTGATGAGTGATGCTGCATCTTTCCTGTCTCCGGCATAGAGCATTGCAACCAGCCATGGATTTACCTCATTAAGCGAACCAAATTCTCCTCTGAGGAACCTGGCAATCAATTCTCCGAAATAGGGTGCTTCAGTACGCGGAAAGTGAAGATATTCGCAATTGTAGCCTTTTTGCGAAAAAAACTTATTCAGCAGTTTTATCTGGGTCGACTTCCCTGCACCATCAACTCCTTCAACAACAAAAAGCTTCATCTATGTGTATTACTTCAGGTACAAATGTAATAACCACAGGGCAAAGATGAAAATGATTGGCTGTTTTTAATAAAATCACTACTTTCGGAAATTAAAGAAAAGAGATTGTCAGAAAAGCCGAAATATATCAATATACGCGGAAAGCTGCTTGACCTGGGAGTCCCCAGGGTCATGGGTATTATCAATATTACACCTGATTCATTTTATGAAGGGAGCAGGGTAAGCAGTGATGATGATATCTTAAAGCTGGCAGCATCAATGATCAATGATGGCGCGGATATCGTTGATGTCGGAGGATATTCTTCAAGGCCTTATGCCGATGACGTCTCGTCGGAAGAAGAAAAAAAGAGAGTGCTGGGTGCAATCAAAATCATCAGCAGAAATTTTCCGGAAGCGGTTATCTCAATCGATACTTTCAGGTCGGATATTGCCTTTGAAGCAGTAACGCATTGCGGGGCTCACATTATCAATGATATCTCAGGAGGGGAAGCTGATGATAAAATGTTCAGCCTGATCAGGGAACTGAATGTTCCTTATATTATGATGCACATGAAGGGCAATCCGGGGACAATGCAGGAAGACCCAGTTTATGAGGACCTTATTTCAGATATTCTCAAATGGTTCGGAAGCAGAATCGTTGCCCTGCAATCGGCTGGCGTTAAAGATATTATTTTAGATCCCGGAATTGGTTTCGGAAAAACCATAAATCATAACTTTGAGATATTGCGGCGGCTGGGTGACTTTGCAGTTACAGGATTACCTTTGCTGGTTGGCGTTTCCAGGAAATCGATGATCTGGAAGACGCTGGGTTTAACTCCGGGTGAAGCTTTGAATGGTACAACTGTGCTGAACAGTGCTGCGCTGCTTGGAGGAGCAGATATAATTCGCGTGCATGATGTTAAGGAGGCAAAAGAAGCAGTGAAACTTGTGGAACGTTTAAAAGGTCCGGTGCCCGGGGTTAATTAATTTCTGATAAATTAAACTGATGATAGTTCCAATAACCATATTTGACATAATTGATATTCTGCTTGTTGCTTTTATCTTTTTCCAGCTTTACAGGGTTATAAAGGGGACTACTGCATTAAGCATTTTCATCGCCGCTTTCTTCATCTACCTGTTCTGGCTTGTTGTAAAGGCATTGAATATGCAGCTTATAAGTTCATTGCTTGGGCAGATTATTGGAGTGGGCGTTATCGCACTTATAATTGTATTCCAGCAGGAGGTAAGGCGATTTCTGCTGGTAATCGGCAACAGGTATATAAAGAATAACAAGTTCTCATTTTCAAGGTTTTTCAGATCAGCACCGGAAAAATCCGTAGCACCTGAAATAGCAGGCGAGATTGCCAGGGCTGTTGAAGCTATGTCTTCAACAAAAACGGGGGCTCTTATTGTTATAGGAAGGCAAAGTCGTTTCGATATGTTTACTGCCGGCGGCGAAATCATGAAAGCAAGAGTAAGCGCCGAGCTTCTTGAAACCATATTTTTTAAAAACACCCCTCTTCACGACGGAGCTGTCCTAATCGAGGATGGACTTATACTTGCGGCCAGGTGTCCGCTGCCGGTTACGGACCAGGTAACAATGCCAACTCATCTTGGCATGAGGCACAGAGCAGCCATTGGAATGTCGGAACAAACAGATGCACTGGTGGTTGTGGTATCGGAAGAGACAGGCTGGATCTCAGTAGCCGATGCCGGTGAGGTAAGAAGCAACCTTACTCCGAATGAGATCAGGAATATACTACTGATGGAGAAGATATGGTAAGAAGGGCACAACGGTGCAGTGGTGCAAAGGTGAATAACGGCGTCAGGTGACAGGAAAACCTCCCCCTTTGAAGAGCCTGTCCCGCTTCGGCGGGAGGGCCGGGGGGATGTACAATAAGCCTTATTCTATCTTATAAAGTGTCAGTGATTCAGCATCTTTAACATAAACCATGTTTCCAGCCACAATAGGGAAAGCATATACCGGTGTATCTGAAACCTTATATTTTGCAAGTTCACCATAAGCCTTTGAGTCAGGTTTAAAGACAATCAGGTTTCCGGTGCTGGGAAGTCCGATAAGAACTGTTCCGCAGTCAACCAGGGTGGCAAAATCACTGTTTGTTGCATTATCGATCCATGCTGTTTCGCCTGTGGATGCATTAATGCAGTATATCCTTCTCTGATCGCTAAACCCGTATAGAAATCCATCCTTCAGAACAGGAGTATTCCATTTTGCTCCGACATCGGGGTTGCTCCACAGATCCTTTGTTTTAAACACAGCTCCCTCTTTGATTACCTGTAGAGCTTTAGTTCCGGTGCCCTGACCTGTGTAATAAATTATATTTCCGTTTATGTATGGGCTGACGCAATTGTAGAATCTCTGCTGTGGGGGTACTGCGATCTGAAATTGAAGTTTTCCATTTTCAAGAGTAAGAGCCATGAGGCTTTTTTCAGTGAAAAGTACCAGAAGCTTCTTCTTATTCACGGTCATTATGGAGGAAGAAGCGTAAGCAGGTCCTTCACCTTTGTACGTCCATTTCTCCTTTCCTGTTTTCATATCGAATGCAATTACGCTGCCGTTATCTTTTGTACCTACCTGCGCAACACACATTCCATCAATGATCAGAGGCGACATGCTGGTATAAAACTGCGGGATCGCATTTGTGGGATTCTCTTTTCTCCACAGAACTTTGCCAGAAGCTGCATCAAGGCACGACAAAATGCCGGAAATGCCGAATGTGACTATTTTGCCATTTGCAAATGCAGGAGTGCTCCGTGGACCCGGATGTGCTGCAGCGGGACCTGTTGCGGCTGCGACCGGATATTTATCGGCCCAAAGCTCTTTGCCGGTGGCTGCATCGAGGCAGAGGATCACCTCATCGCCTTCCTGCCTGGTGTTCAGATATATCTTTTTTCCGACGAGGATTGGAGTAGCATCACCCGAGCCCGTCTTTACTTTCCATACCTGGGTAAGATGTTCAGGCCACGATGCCGGGGATTTAAAACCCGTTACCTTTCCGTCGCGGCTGGTGCCTCTGAACTGAGGCCACTCCTGGGAGAAAGAGTCTGTTGAACAGAAAATAATAAGTGTAGTAATTACACTAATTGCCAGATTTAATTTTTTCATAACGCTTCAATAATTAATGAAAACTGAACACGTAAAGTTAAATTTTATAAGAATGGAATCCAAAAAAGGATTTACTTTGCTTGCAAGGCAGCTAGCCAGTCTTATCATTTAACAGGTTTGAAGTGATCTAAACAGGCCCTGATAAAATGGAAGAAACAGCTCATAATGGAAAAAGCGTTCTTATCACAGGAGGAACATCAGGCCTTGGATTGGAACTGGTAAAAGTGTTTCACGATAAAGGCTTTGATGTAATCTGCACCGGACGCCAGCCGAAAAACCTGCCGGGTTTTGAAGATAGGTTTCAATTTTATAGCGTTGACTTCAGTGACCTTTCAAATACCGCCAGGATAATTAATGAAATATGCAGACGCATCACACCGGATTTTGTCATTTGTAATGCCGGCATACTGAGTACTCCGGAATACACCCTTACCAGAGATGGGTTTGAAAATACTTTCCAGGTAAATTTCCTTGCCCACCTGCTTATAAATGAGATTATTATAAGGAGTACTCCGGACCATAATCCTTTGAGGATTGCTGCAGTGACATCACCTGTTTATAAAATGGCAAATCCTTTTCCTGACTGGAAATGTGATAATCAGAAATACAGGCCTCTTAAAGCATATTCAGAATCAAAGCTTTTTCTTGCTATGATGGGCAGTCATCTCGCAGCAAAATACCCGGAGAAGAAACTTGAATGCTTCAGCATTGACCCAGGTACATTCAGGTCTTCAATCTATCGGACGCAGGGCAGGTTTTTCAGATCACTTTATGGCATAGCTGCTCCATTTATGAGAAATCCCTTAAAAGTGGCTGATGCAATTTTCGAAATGATGGTTAATCCGGGCTTTTCTGACGGAAGAATTTATAACATCAGGAAGAAGCCGGAACCTCTTCCTGAGTATAATCAGGCTCTTATTGGATTTTTCTGGGCCAGGTGTAATGAATTAACTGAACAATACCTTAAACTGTAATACATTGATCGCACATTATTGAAGGTGGAGACTTTTTTTATAACTTGGTGCTCCTGAAAATTTCTAACTGATAGCAGAATTTGAAAAATGTAATAAATGAAAATATGAAAAACTTATCCTTTAAAATTATGGCAGTTACTACTTTTCTCGGTATTCTTAGTTTCAGAAGCTCGACTGATCCTGAAAAATGGAGCAACAGACAGGTAAACAAATGGTTTGATAAAGGCGAATGGCTGAATGGCTGGCAGGTAAAACCTGACCCTTCAATAAACCGCAGGGAATTTGCCATATCTTACTTTAAGCATAAAGAGAGATGGGATATAGCTTTCACATTCCTGAAAGAAAATGATCTTAAAAAAATGGAGGTGAAGCGTTATGAGCTCGACGGCACAAACGTTTATGCCCCGGTAAGTGAATATATGTCTAAGAATCCGGAGGACGTCCGCTATGAGGCTCACAAGAAATATATAGACATTCAATACGTTGCGAGTGGCAATGAACTGATCGGGATCGCACCTATCTCAGATAAGAAAGATGTGCTTGAGCAATATAATGATACAAAAGATGTAATGTACGTCTCTGTCACCAAAGAGGTTAATTATAAGGCAAAACCCGACAGGTTCTTCATCTTTTTCCCTGACGATCTGCACAGACCCGGACTAAAAGACGGTGAAAGCACGATGGTACGAAAAGTTGTTGTTAAGGTGAAGGTAGATTAGGGGCACAGAGGCGCAGAGGCGCAACGGCATTATAGAAGGAGTGGGTGAGTGGGAGACAAGGAGCAAAGCGACGAAGTTCCGCGAAGCGGAAGGGCGTGATGGGGAGATCAAAGCGAAACGGAATGGTGTAATAGTATAATAAAGTAAATTAATTTTCTTTCGGTTTCCGAAATCAGGAAAACTCGCTATATTTGCGGCTCGTTAAACCAAAATATTTTTTGGTTTAACGATTCCGCCTTCACCAACGCTACGGACTTTGTCCGACGAAGGCGGAGGACGAAGCCTGCCTACGCTGAGGCTACGGCAGACGAAGCGGGGTTGCTGGTTTGGTTCTGTATAAAAAATGTATTCGGGGTGTGGCGCAGTTGGTAGCGCATCTGGTTTGGGACCAGAGGGTCGTCAGTTCGAGTCTGGCCACCCCGACAAAATAAAAAGCCCTGCACGCAAGTGCCGGGCTTTTTATTTTAGTTTCCACCCGACCAGGATCATGCAATAATCCTGCAAAAAAGATCGTAAATGAACGCAGTGAATGAAGGGTTTTTTTTAATCTCCTCCTGATCAGGATCATGAAATAATCCTGTCTTATGTTTTAACCCTTCCCCTTGGCTCCCTTACCTTAAAAAATAAGGACAGGAGTGCAATAAATTCTGTTCCTCGAATCTAAAGAGGGCTTTACCTGACTCAGTTAAACCTCAAAAGCAGAAGACGATAATGTGTGAATAATATAACTTATTCGCAGAATTATATAACTGCTCTCAGAAAAAAGGATTGAACCTTTGTTTAATAATTTGATATTTCTGTGAAGCCAGCTTCCTGGAAGCCGTATGAGAAATCAGCTCTTGAATTTTATTTAAGGTAATTTGAACGGGAGGGGAAAGAAAGTCAATAATTAAAGCACCATAATGCAATTATATGTTTTTTCTCATCAGTTAATGCATTAGTTACAGTTCATAATTAGAAGCTAATAAATGTCAAAAAATGAATTTTACAATCGATTGCTAGGTCTTGAACATGATCTGGTCAAGTTCGCATATCATCTTACTCAGAGAAAATCAGATGCAAAAGATCTTGTACAGGAGACTTTACTGAAAGGACTTTTAAACCAGGACAAATATGTAAGTAATGAAAATTTTAAAGCCTGGACATTCACAATTATGAAGAATACTTTTATTAATGACTACAGACGCAGTTCCCGGCAGATAACTTGTCTCGATCAGACTGAAGGATCATTTTCTATTCACCAACCAAGATCTTACGGTTCTGATGATCCGGATTCAGCGTATTCATGCCAGGAGATAACTCAGATTATTGAACAACTAAATGAAAAGGTGCGGATCCCGTTTATAATGCATTTTCATGGTTACAGATATCAGGAAATTGCGGATACACTAAACCTGAATATCGGAACAGTAAAAAGCAGGATCTTCTTATCGCGCAAACAATTGAAGGATCGACTGAACAGGTAAAAGATATGCTTGTATAAAAGCTCTGAAAATCCGATGACACCGTTTATAATCATCGAAAAAATAAGTACCATAAGCCCTGCCTTCATCCCTTCAAAAATCACATAGAATTTTACGACGAATCGTGCCGTAACAGGTATTCCCGCTAACTACAAAATGGACTAACCTGAAAAAGTTTTAATTAATACAATGGTGTAAGCTGGCCTTAAGATTATTGTCCTCTGCTTTTGCACTCAATATTAATGAACTATATATCAATGTTTTTGTTTAATACAATAAATAATATGTACAACTTAAGACGTTGTTAAAATCATAGGGATTGAAAAGGTCGTATATTAAAAAGCATTTATCCGTATTAACTTTCATTTTGTATTCTGTTTGTAATCAATGGAGCTATGCTGGTCCTCCTTTTAATACTGACGACCCGCAACCTGTTGATTTTAAACACTGGGAGTTTTACATCTCCTCCCTAAGTACGTTGCACAGGGATATCTGGACAGGTACCAGCCCACATGTTGAAGTGAATTACGGATTGGCTCCAGGCCTTCAGATACATCTTCTGTTACCGATGAACTATAACTATTTACCACACCACAGTGTGGATTTCGGATACGGGAATACAGAATTTGGCGTTAAATATTGTTTTATCCATGAAACGGAGAGCTCACCTCAGATAGGTATTTTCCCCATCCTGGAAATACCAACAATTAAAAATTCAGAATTCAGCAATGGAAAGGCTCAGGTTTTCCTTCCTGTGTGGGCGCAAAAGTCATGGGGCAAATTAACCACTTATGGTGGAGTCGGTTATTGTATAAATCCTGGTACAACCAACAGGAACTGGATTTTTACAGGAGCGGAAATACAGTACGAATTTTCACCCGGGTTTATGCTTGGCGGAGAACTATATTACCATTCTGCCGATGCTGCCGGAAGCAAATCAATAACTGCTTGCAGCATAGGCGGATCAATAAATTTTTCTCAAAAATTTCATTTTATCTTTTCCGTTGGACACAGCTTAAGAAATGAAAGCTTCGTTAGTTCTTATGCAGGACTGCTATTGACTATATAATATCATAAAGAAGTTTGACAGAAAATTTATGAATAATGTAACTATTTACAAAATTTATATAACACTTGTTCTAATCGTGAGGATTACTTTTGGAGTAATTAAAAATTACTATTATGCAACTATTAACTGTTTTACTGATCTTAATCGTTGCAGGTATTCTACAATGGCTAGTCAATACGCAAATCCCCATGAAATAGGAAAATCAAGACTATCCTGAATGTCGTAGTCGTGATTATTGTTGTTGCCTGGCTTCTCAAGATATTCGGAGTTTTCCATTATCTGACGGATATACATATTTAAAGTATGTAGAATGGAGCTGATTAAAATGTCTGTTCTACTTCAAACAGCATTTCAAAAATGGTATGACCTCTATGTAATTTGTTTTCAGGTAACAATAAATCAATGAAAAAATAAAATATGAACCTTAAAAGAATTTTTGGCGGGTTACTTACTGTCCTAGGAATAGGCAGTCTGATCTATGCTGCAGTATTATTTGTAAATAACTCATCGGCACGCGTGATATTAAAGCGCTTGTCATTTATGGTATACTCGGTCTTATATTCTTCACTGCCGGTATTAGCCTGATATGCACAACAAAAGACGAATCATAATATACTCATGATGTAGCGCGCTTCAAAAGTCAGATTAGTTAGCCACTTGTGACTTTCTATTCACTGATTTTCGTTCCTTTTCAAATTGTTTTCTTGATGCTTCATTATTTAAATCCTTCATCTGCTGGTAGGCCTTGATTAAAGATTCCGGAAGTTCTCCTTTGTATTCTATTTTATAGAATGAGAAACCGTTGTAAGGAATTACGTTTTTGCCTGTAGAAAATTTTACCTGTTTTTCCACTTCTCTTTTCTTAAAGTAAGAAATAAAAGTATTTTTTCTTTCCTTATTTAACTGTTCGAATCTGGCATTGATGATGGCTGAATCAATGATACTGGTGCATTTTTCCTGTATGGTAAATACCAGAGAGTCCTTAACCTTCTTGTCTAAATAGTGAACAAACAAAGAGTCCTTTACAGACATTTTATCAACCTTTGCTGAATCCTCGACACTATAAGATTTGACATTTATATTATTGGTTGCCATGAAATACTTTTTCTTCGCTTCATAAAACAGGATGTATTCTTTTTCTTTTTTTGAATATTGCTGTGGATAAACTATAATAGAGGACTCCGGATTTTTTACCAGGAAATCTGCCATGTTTTCAATAAATTCTCCCTGTTCCTGTAAAAGTATACTTTTTCGCATCTCCCACTTTAATGTTATTGATTTTTCAATTTCATTTTCGACATTTTTTACGTGTAATATATATGGAGTTGACGGGGGTTTTACAAAAATATTTCCGAGCAAATCGAAGATTACATCACTCAGATGAAATTTCGGATTCTTAAAATCACCGGTTATCGGAATCTCGTAATCAATAAAATTACCACGCTCCCTGATAAAAGTCATTATCAATGGCATAGGGATCCATTTTGTATCTTTATTTCTTATCCGTTTGGAAACACGAGGGTCAATAATAACCAGATGATTTTTGCTTTGTATCCTTCCGTTTCTTACATGCCACGTTCCCTGAAATTCAAGGGTTCCTCTGTCCAACGGGAAAGATGTAAATGAAATAATGTAGGGATTAAACATGGCGACAGGCAATTTTTGAAGATGATATTGCATATCAAAATCTGAACTATCACTTGGGTTTATACTAAGGGATACAGATACATTGCCATATGGTTTAATGCTGGATTCCAAAGAAGCATTCACCCGGTTTTGTTTTTTGTCAATGGAATCAGCAATGACTGTTAAGGGATATAATTCCGAAGCAAATTTTTCACTTGTAGAAAAGTCATCGAATTCTATGTCGCCCCGGTAAATTCCAAAATGGTTAATTTTATATGCACTGGCGAAAAAGTTTTTTGAAAGCGCTTTTACGTAACGGCCTATTTCAATTACAAGGTTAAATTTCCCGGAGTTTGCTGAGGCGGCTTCAATCTTTGTTTCTTTTTTTCCAAACATAGTTTGTACGTTATCCAGATAATCATATAGTTCATATTTGAGATATGGATGGCTAAGCGAAATTGAATCGAAAAGGTATATGCTCTTTTTCGGGCTAAGCTCATTAATAACCATTACCAGCTTGTCAAAGGAAGCAAAATCGTTATTGGGGTTTTTGCCAAAATGCAATTCATTTATTGCCAGTCGGCCCGTGGTAGTAACATTTTCCTGGTCTTTAAGGTTCCCTTTTGATTTTATGTCTGCATCCAGATTAGCTGAGAAACTTCCATAGTATGTTAAGTCTTTGATATATTGTCCAATAAGATTTAAATCGAATCTATTAGCTACAACAGCATAATGATAATCCAGGTTCTTCAGATTGATTGTCAGGCTGCCCCTGACATCACCGCTTCCTATCCCTGGCAAAAAGGATAATTGTGCGGCAATAGTATCTGCGCTCCAGCGCTTTCCGGCGCTTTCAATATTTACGTTTTTAATAAAGTAGTTTATCGGAATCAGTGTTTCACGGTAATGGAATTCCCCGTCTTTTATTTTTATGCGGAGTATATTAAAATGAACCTTTGCTTTGACCGTGCCGGAATCCTCTTTTGAAGAAAATTTATCAATCAGATCACTGATATTGAAATCTTTCTTGTTTTGAATTATCGTTCCTCGCGGATGGTTTAATGTAATTTTTTTTATTTCATATGTTCTGGAAAATAATTTAAGGAGAGCAACATTTGCACTGACACCATCAGCTGAAAAGAAAATGCTATCGCTTTTCAGTTCATAAATTTTAAAGTTGCTGAAATGAACATACCCGGTAAACAGATTTACATAAGCCCTGCTCATTGTAATTTGCCGTCCAGTATATTTCTCATCATACTTTTTGACCAGGTACTTTGTAACGGGGGAAATAATTAAAATCATAATCACTGTAATGATTATGATGGAACTGATAATATATAGCAGTATTTTTTTTAGTTTATGCAAGTGTCTTAATTATTTATAGCAAAGTTGATTATGTTTAACTTGCATAGCATTACATAATTTAAATAAAATGTTATATGATTCACACACTGAAGAAGATGATTCAGTGACGAATTCTGTCAGGATTCACGACTAAAATCAATCCGGATTATATTAGGCCCACCTCTTTACTCCGAGTTATATTTGAGATTAATAAAGTTAAAGAAGCTTTTCTATTTAACCCCACTCGATCATAAACATTACGGGCTGAAAATTGTTATAATGTCATACTTTGAAAATTCGGAGTTGAAGCATATTATAACAAAAAACTATGAAAAACATTAAAGTAAAGTACATGGGCATTGAATTAGATAATCCGATAATTGTTGGAGCATCTAACTTGGCATTGGATCCGGATAGCCTCAAGAAAGCAGAAGAGATGGGCGCAGGAGCGATAGTATATAAATCCTTATTTGAGGAACAGATTCAGCTGGAGCGTTTTCAAATGGATGAAAAGCTTATTGAATTCAACGATCTCTATGCAGAAATGCTTACCATGCATCCGCATATTGAACATGCAGGCCCTGATGAACATTTGCTGAATTTAAGAAAAGCAAGCGAAAGTATATCCATTCCGCTAATAGCCAGTCTTAATGCAGTCAACAAAGAAACCTGGATCAAATACGCAGGATTAATAAGCGAGACCGGAGTTGACGGAATTGAACTGAATTTTTATCAGACACCTTCGGACTTTGATAAAAATGCAAAGGATATTGAAGATGAACAGATCAATATCGTAAAACAAATAAAGAAAAATATCTCAATCCCGGTAAGCGTGAAATTAAGTCCTGACTACTCAAATATTCTGAACTTCATTAAGAGACTCGACCAGGCCGGAGCAGATGCATTTGTCCTGTTCAATTCCTTTTTTCAGCCTGATATAGATGTTGTGAATATGAAGCATATCAAATCTTTTAATCTCAGTAATGAGGGAGACTACAAAAAGCCGATGAGGTATGCAGGGTTGTTATTCGAAAATATTAAAACTGATATATGCAGTAACCACGGGATATTTACCGGAGCAGACGTGATAAAGCTGATACTCTCAGGGGCGACCTGTGTCCAGGTGGTGAGTACATTATATAAAAATGGCTTTTCACAAATTAATACTATAAAGAAGGAATTGGAAGAATGGATGGATGTTAAAAACTTTACAAATATCAATGAGTTTAGAGGCATCCTTTCAAAAAACAAGCTCAGCAGTAATCCTTTTGTATATCAAAGAGCACAGTATGTCGATTTACTTTTAAATTCCGAGGAGATTTTTGGAGTTCCCCGGCAATAACTCTGTTAAGGAGACGATGGATGTGCTAAGGGGTGAAAACTCCAGGAAATTATAGAAAAGATACTCGATTATATTTAAGTACAAATCATCATGATCCGGGAACTGGTTTTTCCACCTGACTGAATGCAGTAAATGAAGGACTTTTTCTTTTAGTTCCCTCCCGAACAGGATCATGCAATAATCCTGCCGTCCCGACAAAAGAAAAGCCCCCGGAGCTGATTTCCGAGGGCTGGCAATAAGTTATTGTCATAATGGTTCAGTTCTTCAAACAGCGAACAGATAAACCATAGTTTTTATTGAAGAGGCTTCTGGAAATATCACTTGAAGAGTTTCCCAAATAACGAACCCATGCATTTGAGGCATCTGGCTCCGAAGCCGACCACCATTTACCATAGATTCCAGTGCAACAGAATCCACCATCGGGGCTGCGGTAGCCACCAGGAAGGGCTGTAAAGCCTGTTTCGTTGGTTGCGCCAGTATTGGGACTCGTCCAATGGAAAGTACCGGTTTCTTTTAGTTTGCCTCCGGCAACACTTTCACCTCCCAAAAAATAAGTGGTTAAGGTTGTCCATTCGGCATCGGTGGGCACATGCCATCCGGTGGGACACAAATTTCCGGTACTTACTGTGTACCAGTTATATAATGCACCATAAATAGTTTTATAGGCAGTTTCATTGTTGTAACAGCAATAGGCAGGCGCGGAAAGAACTCCCCATGCTGCATTTTCAGTTACGTTAGGTATAGGGGTAGTACCGTCTTTGAATTTTGTGGTTTTAAGATTTTCTGCCATCCAAATCTGGGGGGAACATTTTCCTGTGCCTATCTGTATCACTGGATAGTTGTTCCCATCGCCATCGGTACAGTCTATAAAGGTAAATGTTACTACTTTACTCGTTGTAGGCACATCAACAATAATAGTGGTGTATTTACCTGAGATGCCAGTTAGTTTTAACCTGTCACCAGTTGAATACATCATATCAACAGTAGACTGAACTCCTTTATAATTTATTTTTGATATTTTTTCATCAACTGTTTGTATATTAATATTAACCTTCTCAATACTTATAGTTCCATTTGATTTTCCATTGCACTGCAATTTCCCTGAGATTTGATAATTATTACCCGTAACGTTAATTAAATAGAAACCATTCTTAGTACCTGATAATTTAAATTCCTGCCTGTTATTTTCTAAATAATTGTGAATTTGAGTTACTAATTTACCCGTTATATCATAAACTGCAATAATGGCATCTCCTGCTACAGGAGGGAAAATCTCCACTGTTGAATTGTCAATCATAGGATTTGGGTAAATCTTTATTCCTGACGATTGCTCTTTTTCAACTGGATTAATATCTGTTATTATTTCTGTTAAATGGAGAATATCATTTCCGTTCAAAGCGAGTGATGTACCGGCTGTAAGGTTTTCCACTTTAATAGTATTTACGGAAGACGAAGCGCCTGCTCCGGCAAATGTGATAAGGTAATCCTGTGCATTAGCTTTAAGTGCACAAAAAATGGCTACAATAATCAACACTTTTTTCATGATAGTTTTTATTACTGGAATCTTCTAAACAAAGTTATACTTTGTTTAAGTCAAAGTCAAGTTTATTCTGGCAAAAAGCCCCCGGCGCTGATTTCCGAGGGATGACAATAAGCTATTGTCGTCAATGATAGATTAGTGTATTATTAAGTTTTATCTGGTTTCTGTTTTTGTAATCCTTCATTTACAGGTCCAGCAATAAATACTGTAAAATCTTTAATATCTTGTTCAATACTTGCTTTTTCCAGGGCTTTCATATATGAATCCCTTTTCTCAACGGGAATGACTGTCCATGGGTAACCTCCGGAAGCAAGCATGGCATTCATAATAAATCTTGCTATACGGCCATTCCCGTCCGGGTAAGGATGGATATAGACGAATATAAAATGACCAAGAACACAACGAACAGCTGAATCAGATTCGCTTTCAAGAAGTTCAAACAGAACCGGCATTGCATCTCTTACGGAAGCCGGATCAGGTGGAACATGCCTGGATTGGCTGATAAAAACCTGATTGTTTCTATATCCGGCAAGATCAGAAGCTTTAATTATTCCTGCGACAACACTTGGACTAAACAACTCACGATACCATGATCCATGGTCCAGGTTTATAACACTTCCGGAATTTTTCCCATTAAGTATTTTTGAAATACTCTTCGTTACTAATTGAAAAGCCTGCCAATATCCCCTTGCCGCTAAAGCATTTTTATGTTCTATATCTTTAGAATCAGTATCAGGATTCCAGTTTCTGTTTCGGACCTTTTCAATAAGTTCCGGTGAAACCCTATAACCTTCGATGGACAAAGAATTGTAGGCATCGGTTTTATAAACATCTTCCACATCTTTTAAATAGCCTGAAATGTCTTTGGAGAGGCCTGGCTCCTTTGGAAAATTTTCAATGACAATACTGCGCATTTGCTGCCACATTAACATTATACGAAAGACAATTGGGGATGCATCACGGTTTGAAGTAATTACTGGTAACTTATCTTCGAATGGATCCTTCTCGCGAACATCATGTCCAGTTGCTCTCATCGTATTAATGATTTCATCAGCCATTTTCGGTCGATCAATATTTCTGAGTGCTCCAGCCAGACGTCCGGCAGCTAACGTATGACCTCTCTCAATTAGTGAACTAAGCAGTTCGGATGAATCCTTTATTGTTAAAAGCGATGTCCGGACATCATTTGGGGATTGAATGAAGAAACTCACCGAACACGAAATCAGTGCGGTTGGTAATGAGTATATATTCATCCTATTCTTAATGATTATTTCCTTTTTAGCCGGTATCGAAAGTGAAACCTCCAACAGTGATGTTCCATGGAGAAGATTAGTTAAATTATTACCAGCTCGTTTTGATCTTACAAGAAGTTGTTTTGGGACTGTCCAGTTTTCACTGTATAAAGAGATTGATTGCTCAGGCGATAAACACCATTCATCAGAAAAGCGATAGTTCAGATAATCTGAACAGAAACTCCAAAAGGAGTTATACCATGATGTCGTATCACCTGGTTTCTCCCCAGGACGACAAGAAATATACCATCCTTTCATCACTTCCTGAAGAAACCCATTTTCCAGTAGCCTTTCACGATGAGTACGGGTTAATTTATCTGCTTTGATTGCAGTAATTCCTTCATCACTTTGAATTTTCCTTAATACTTCAAGGGATTCAGCTAATTTTTCCGGTAGTGTTGGCATGATCTCCTCGTTTTTTTACGTTTTGCAGTTCTGTTTTATAGTGTCCTGTATAATATCTAGTGTATTGTGTTGTATATTATTTAGTTTATTACGTTGTGTAAGTTTTAGTTTATTACGTCGTAAAAGTAATAATAAATATGTAAAATACATATTATCAGCATAAAAGAAATAAGAATGATTGAATATATTGATAAAGCCAGTGGCCCTGACCATAGGTCTCTGGATAAAATTGACCGGCCAAATATGGTTGGATCGTCGTGCTTTATAATTGAGTTGGTTGATTTTTCAACCTTTTTATTCTGATATTATCAGCCAGGTTGTGTATTAATGCAGCTATACAGATTCCTGTAATTACTCCAATAGTGAATGACAGTATTATCAAAAACGTGGGTGTAACTGTGTAAAACAATAACGCTGCCAGTATTAAGCATATTATTACTGCTAAAAAAGATACAATAATTATTAAAGATTTATTTTTCATTTTATTAATGATTATGGCCGGTGCAGAATTGATTTTTCCATTGAACAGATAATGGTATTATTTTTATCATGAACTAAATTAAGCAAATCAACTGTAATCAAATCTTATTCTTACGAAATTCGTATTTTGAAAGGAAAGTGGTCCCGCATCCTCATTCCCTGAGTTCTGAAAGTCAGTCAGACCTCCCACAATCCCGGGCAAAGGCGGTCAGGTAAGTATCATACCTGTATTCAATCTGGCTTTCTTTAAAATAACTTTTGATTTTTCGGGGTATTTAGTAATTTTATAATAATTATTGGTCAGCAAATCAATACCTATTCACTATCAGATTATGAAAAAAGCAGTTCTGTCTGTACTAGTTCTTTTATCATTGACCAGCACACTATCAGGTCAATTCAAACCAGGTTACATCATAGGTAACAATAATGATACTATCTACGGTTATATAAATTTCGAAGGATCAGCCTTGAATTGCAGCCATTGCAGTTTCAAGTCGACGCCCGAAAGCGAGGAGCATGTCTATTACCCGGGCGAAATAAAAGCATTCCGGTTCCAGGGTAGCAAGTATTTTATGACTGCAACAATTAAAGAAAACGATGGATCTAAAAAAGTCTTTCTTGAATGGATGGTCAAGGGCAGGGCGAGCATACTTTCATATAATTCTCTGAATATGAAGACGCGTTTTTTTTTCCTGCCTGAGAATGATACATTGACTGAACTTGTCAATACAACAAAAACCATCATGAGAAAAGACGAAAAGTCAACGCACACTCAGGACATACTTTATGAACATTCTCAAAATGAGTATATAGGTACCCTGCTGTATTATCTGAGGGACTGTCCGTCAATTACCAATAATATTCAGACTACTGCTTTGAGCAATGGACCATTGATAAGGATTGCTAAAAAATATCAGGAAAAGACATGTCCGGGTACAGACTGTGAACTATTTGAAGATAAGGAGAGGGCTCTGAGGGTTGAGGCTGGAGCCTCCTTAAGTTATATTTTTTCACAGCTGAAACTGGATAATGGACTACCTGAGAATGCGCCTCTTATAAGCTCACCAGGGTTCGGGATTGCAGTTTATCTCTCAAACCTGCCGCTCTTGTCTCCGAAATTTTCATTCAGCGCCAGGATGGATTATTATAGCCTGACTTATACATATGATACAAATTTGTATTATATCTCTGATAACAGAATCTGCAGCATTAAATATTTAAGGATCCCCTGGCAGATCAACTATACATTCTCATACAATAAGTTTTCTCCTTATATCGCCCTTGGTGTATCAACAAATATGAGGTTTGGTTATAAAGAGTATGATAAAGACCTTGTTGATTTTGTTTCATATCATTTCAAGTATGATCAAGGCATGAGTGACTTCCAGATGGGTCTCAATGCAGGACTTGGATTCAGGTATTCGTTATCGCCGAAAACAGCCTTAAACATAAAGTTTGACTATGAACATGCTTTCAGATTCCTTGGGACGTATATAGGAGAAAAGTCTTACAACAATAACATTTACATTGCGGCTTCGGTGTTTTACAGGTTGAAATAGCTAAATAACTAAGAATTATTTATAAACTTTGGATAAAACTTATTTAACCATTATCATGAAAACATTTAATCATTTTTTCGGAAGATTATTTCTTTCATTAATTGCTGTATTTACTCTCTTTTCAGTAACGGCTTTTTCTCAGAATAATACATCAGGCAATCAACCCGGTAACCTGGTTTATAATTACCCTGTAAACGTACCGGTCAGATACAAGTCGGAAACCAAAGTGGTCCAGGATATGGACATTAACGGGCAGACGATGGAAACTAATGTCATTTCCTACATTGGATTGACTCTGAAGTCGTTGGGCGCTGCCGGCAGCAATTTTAAGATTGCTGTCACGGTCGACACCATGGCTCAGACTGTCGACTCGCCAGCCGGGTTTAGCGGTGGAGCAATTCCCGAAATGGCAGGAAAGACTTTTAATATTGTAATATCTCCTGATGGAAAGATAACTGACAATTCCGAAGCCAGGAATGTGACATATGCAGTTGTTTCGGGCGGAACCGGTGATGCAGAACAAATTACTGATAATTTTTTCCCGGTTTTACCTGCAGGTACGATTAAGCCAGGTTATACCTGGACATCCGAAGATTCAATAAATTCCAGGACCTCTGCAATGGTCACTCTTGGAACTGTGAAATCAGAGAATACTTTCGTAGGTTTTGAATTGTACAATGGCGTCAATTGCGCTAAAATCACCTCAGCACTTTCTGGAACAAGAATAATGACAACACAAGCGCAGGGAATGGATATTAAAGTATCAGGTCCCTATACCGGTTCTATTACTGAATATTTTGCGCCCTCAACCGGCTACTTCATTAAGCAGATTGTAGATACAAAACTGACCGGCACAATCGATATTACCGCTCCTGATGCCATGTCTTTTCCTCTTATAATGGTAATAACATCGACAAAAGAAGCAGTAAACTGATTTCAGCATAAGGAAATATTTCACGTAAAATGAACATTCGGGAAGGGCATTTGTTTTTCATAAAATTCTATAATCAGGTTTTTATGAGAACGAACTATTTGTTTCTTTTATTTTCAATGATCCTGTTGCCTGCGGCAGCCTTTTCCCAGTCAGGATTCTACGATTTCAAGGTGAAGACTCTCGATGGGAGCGATTTCAGTTTCGCATCTCTGAAAGGCAAAAAGGTAATGATCGTAAATACTGCTTCTAAATGCGGGTTCACACCTCAATACAAGGATCTCGAGGAGCTTTATGAACAATCAGGAGGGAAACTCATTATAGTCGGATTCCCCGCAAACAACTTTGCGAATCAGGAGCCCGGATCAGCATCGGAAATCAGGGAATTCTGCACAAAGAACTACGGAGTCACTTTCCCGATGATGGAGAAAATCTCAGTTAAGGGCGGAGACATGCATCCGCTTTATCAATGGCTCACTTCCAAAGATAAAAATGGTGTCATGGATTCAGAGGTGAAGTGGAATTTCCAGAAATATCTTATCGATGAAAACGGTAAGCTTGTCGATGTAATTTATTCAAAAGAAAAACCAGGATCAGATAAAGTTACTGCCTGGATTTCAGGTAAGTGATTCCTTGTCCGCCTGTACAAATTTTAAATGCTCACTAGAGAATCTTGGGAATGAACATTTTAGTTTCACCCATATATTGCCTGTAAGAATCTCCGAACCTCGAGAGCATCTCTTTCTCCTCAATCCTTGAGGTGAGATAAACTGCAATAAGATTTATGGCTCCAATGATCAGTTGAAGATTCCCGGTATCCTTAAACATTATCCCGGAACCTAAAAGAAACAATGAACAATATAAAGGATGACGTATGTTACCGTAAATGCCTGATTTCACAAGAGCAGTCGTGTTTTCAAAGCTTTGTTCCGATTTCCCTTTTCTTTTCAGAAGAAGATAACCTGCCAGTCCCGGGTAAATTGATCCAAAGAGAAATATCCAGGAAATAATCTGATGCAGCGAAAAAGGATTACGAAACCAAACCCTGTAATTCAAAAGAAGGAGGACAAGGATGCTCTCGAATACAAAGAACCTGGTTACCCCATGGTACCTCTTCTCTTTTATTGAGAAAAACCAGGAAAAAATAATTATCAGTATTGTTCCGGAAATTAAAACTGGATAATTCATTTTTCCGATGTTTTTTCTTTCAGCTTTTTAATGTACTCATAAACCTCAACCTGGGAACGCACTTCCTTATCTTTGCCGGGCTTGACGAAATTATTGGAGAGAGTGGAATCCAGCACCCTGGCCTTAACATTATCCTTCCACTGAATATCAAAAATATGTTTTAGTTCATTTTTGATCCCCTTGTCGAAAACCGGACATGTAACTTCTATCCTGTGTTCAATATTCCTGGTCATCAGGTCAGCTGAGGAAATAAATACCTCCTCACTGCCGCCATTATGAAAGATCATAAACCTGCTGTGCTCAAGGAACCGGTCAACAATCCCAATTCCCTTTATATTTTCACTTGTATCCTTCAATCCAGGTACAAGGGATATCATTCCTCTCACGATGAGTTTAATGGTTACCCCTGCAGCGCTGGCCTCATAAAGGTTATCAATTATCTCCGAGTCAGTCAGATTATTCAGTTTCAGATAGATGTAAGCTTTCTTCCCTGCCTGTGCATTCCGGATCTCATTTTCGATCAGCAGGTTCATCTTGTTCCTTAGTGCGAAGGGTGAAAGAACAAGGTGATAATAATTATCTTTCTTATAATTGACGTTAAAGAAATTAAAAACCTTATGCACTTCATTGGTTATCTTGAGATTTGTGGTGAGAAGGAGGTGATCGGTGTAAACTCTGGCAGTATCTTCATTAAAATTACCTGTCCCTACTGCTGCATATCGCTGGGTAACATCATTTTTTACTCTTGTTACCAGAAACAGCTTTGAGTGGACCTTCAATCCGGGAACTCCATAAATGACTTTTACGCCCTCTTCCTGCAGCCTGTTCCCCCATAAAATGTTGGCTTCCTCATCAAACCGCGCCTGAAGCTCAACAATGGTAGTGACATTCTTTCCGTTCCTTACCGCATTCAGCAGGGCGTTAATGACACTTGAGTTGCGGGCAAGCCTGTAAAGCGTTATCTGGATGGAAGTTACAAATGGATCAATGGATGCTTCCCTGAGCAGGTCAATAAAATGATCAAAAGGATGATAGGGGAAATAGAGCATGATATCCTTCTTTTTCATTGCCGATAGAATGCTTTTCCCGGGTTGAATATCCCTGTGGATTACCGGTAACAGAGGCTCATAGTAAAATTTCTTTTTGCCGAGGCTGGGAAAATGCATGAAATCCTTAAGGTTATGATACCTGTCGGAAGGGACAATGACATCATCGGGACCAAAATTCAGTTTCTTTGTGAGTATTTTAAGAAGGTCATCCGGCATTTTCCTGTCGTAAATAAACCTGACCGGAGAACCCCATTTTCGCTGGTGAAGGCTTCGCGAAAGCTTATCGATATAGCTTTCCGATATATCGTCAGCTATCTCGAGCTCGGCATCCTTGGTCAGTTTGATGGAATGAGCAGAGCATTCATCAAAATCGAATAAGAAGAAAATATCCTTCAAACCGTACCTGATAATATCGTCGAGGTAGATTATATATTTGTCATCTCCGGATTCCGGAAGAATTATAAAGCGGGGGAGCACTCCTGCAGGTATTTCAAGCAGCGCATATCGTTTCTTTTCCGGTTCCTTCTTTTTATTGAGTATTATTGCCAGGTAAATTGCATCATCTGTCAGGTTAGGCAGTTCAGCATCTTTTTCAATCAGGTAGGGCATCAACCTGGTCCTTACTTCGGTAAGGAAAAAATTCTTTACAAATTCCGACTGTTCCTGGTTCAGCTGTTTCTCATTGATAAAGTGAATTTTATGCTTATCGAGTTCCTGGGTCAGTGAGGAATTAATCTTTTCAAATTTGGAGTTCTGTACCAGAACAATCTCCTGGATCTTTTTGAGAGTGGCTTTGGGATTATATCCAAGTATATTCTTTGATTTGGACCCGAACTGGGAAAGCCTCTTCAAAGTTGCCACCCTGACACGGAAATATTCGTCGAGGTTATTTGAATAAATACCGAGGAATTTAAAGCGTTCAACAAGTGGAACTTCCTTATTCTCTGCTTCCTGCAGAACCCGTTCATTGAATGAAAGCCAGCTTATTTCCTTTGGAATAAAAATCTTGCTCATAACTATTTTTCTGGTCTAAGAATATACTCCTCCTTGCCTGAATCCAGCTTAACTCCTGACCATGAATCGGTTTTGAATGATATGCATACCGCACTTGTCTTTGTGAGGAACTCGCAGCCGCTTTTCGAAAGTCTGTCAGGCATCTCGGTAAAAGCCGGATTATGTCCGAAGAGAGTAATGGTGTTGGTATGATCATCAAGCCGGCCGATAATTTCAAATAGATTCTTTATTCCGGCTTTAAAATACAGATTGCTGTTTATCACTATATTATCATAGGGAATACCAAATTCAGATGCAAATACGAAAGCTGTTTCAAGTGCCCTGAAAGCAGGGCTAGTAATAATTAACCCCGGTTCGCTTTCCTTCTCTCTGAACCTTCTTGCCATCTGCCGTGATATGACTTTCCCTTTTGTTGTCAGCGACCGTTCAAAATCGGTAAGTTCTGCTGAAGGGTCTTCAGCTCTTCCATGTCGTACAAAAATTATTTTTTTCATGCCGTTGGGCTGTTTTGAATTATATCCTGGTTAAATACCAAAGCTTGTTCCCATGTTCTTAGCCTGCAACACAAGAGGGTCATCGGGTTCAACAAGCTTAAGCTTTCCGGAAACATCGGCAAGCGGGACGGATACTATTTCACCATTTTTCAGGGCAACCATCTTGCCGAAATCCTTTGCGGCAATCATATCGGCAGCTGCAGTGCCATATCGTGTAGCAAGTACCCGGTCCATGGGAGAGGGGGTGCCTCCGCGCTGGATATAGCCAAGTACGGTTTCCCTTGTCTCGAGGCCGGTTATTTCATTTATCCTTTTACTGAGATAATGAGCCACGGATCTGTCCTTTAGTGGGTTACTGACACCTTCTGCAACAACCACAATCGAGTAAGGCTTGTTTTCCTCAGCCCTGTGAAGAAGATATTCAGCAATCTTGTCTTCCTTATATGGTATCTCGGGAATGAGGATCACATCACCACCGCTGGCTATTCCCGAGTAGAGTGCGATCCATCCTGCATTGTGACCCATAAGCTCAATAAGCATTATCCGTTTATGGGAGTTTGCTGTAGAATGCAGCCTGTCGATAGCTTCAGTTGCAATGTTTACTGCCGAATCAAACCCGAAGGTTATATCAGTTCCCCAGACATCATTATCGATAGTTTTCGGGATGCCCACTATATTAATCCCTTCCTGTGAAAGCAGGTGGGCAGTCTTAAGCGTTCCGTTACCACCAATACAAACCAGGCAGTCTAAGCCAAGCTGTTCATAATGTTCACGGATGAGGTCAGGCTTTTTTATCTCGTTTTTTTTGCCAGAGCCCTTGAATGGCTTTTCCCTCGATGTGCCAAGGATAGTACCGCCGAGGGTCAGAATGCCGGAAAGATCTTTTTCAGAGAGCTCGGTGTAATCCTTGTTTATCATACCGGTGAAGCCGTCGCTTATCCCGATAAGCGTCATATCGTATTTTACGATTGCCGTTTTGCCAACTCCCCGGATCGCTGCATTAATGCCGGGACAATCACCTCCTGCGGTTAAGATGCCGATTCTCATTCCGCTGCTTCTCTTGCCCATAAATCTGTTTTTCTGATTACTAAAGCAAATTTAACTTTTTCGGCCGATATTGAAAATAATACTAATTTTATCGTTACAAGACTTTTCAGTCCTATGGAACTTGACTTTGTGAAACTTAAGGAGATCAAACCTGTCCTTTCGGGATACATAAGAGAGACTCAGGCGCTGCTGAAACAAGCTGCAGTGCCCGACGAAAAGGCAATTCACGATGTGAGAGTCCTGATGAAAAAATCAAGAGCCTTAATGAAGCTTATTGCCAGCCAGACAGATGTAGAGTCTTTTAATCGTGAATATTTTACTTTCAGGGAAGTCGGAAGGATAACCCGTCTGTGGCGCGAAACTTCAGTTCACAGGAAAACCTTGAAAGAGCTTAAAAAGGAATATTCGGAAATCTTCACCCTGCTAGGCGCCAACGAGAAGCTGGAATCACTGATGAAGAAACCTGTAATCTCTGAAGAGCCAGTAGTTGATCTGAAGGATGATCTCGAAAATATAGATGAAATTCTGAACAAAGCCGGCTTCAGGGTGCGTTTCCGCAATATGAACAATTTTGATGCGAAGATCCTTCTTAATGAACTTGACAAAACCTATAATGAGGTTATTGATAAATACCTGGTATGCAGGAATAGCCTAAAACCTTCCACTCTCCACAGATTCCGCAAGAGAGCAAAGGATTTTCTATACCAGCTCTATTTTTTCAGGCCTCTGAACCCGTCAATTGTAAAAGGTCTTGAAAAGAAACTGGATATTATGACACAGAACCTCGGGAAATTCAACGACCTTGCACAGCTGATTGAGACGCTTGAGTATAAATATTCCGGAATTGCTGGCCAACCGGCGCTTGATGAACTGATACTCCTCATCCGTGATCAGCAGGACAAATACCTGTCAAAAATATGGCCCACTGCATATAAAGTATTCTGTCCCGGACAAAAGCTTGTCAATCTGCTTGGGTTCCGGATTCTGATGATCTGATGAGGTCAGTTTTTAATTTAAAGAAGGACAATAATTTAAACCGCTTTTTTAAAAATCATCCCCTCCGGCTTATTTCTAGAAGTGCAGCTTGTTTTACTATTTTTATATCCTTTTCATTCAGTACAATCAATCCCTCCTTTTCAAATGTTTTAAGGAGTTTTACGGCACTTTCAGTTGAAATTCCTGCAAAATCTGCGAGATCCTTACGTGAAAGAAGTTGAAAGACATCCGGTTTTTCGTTTTTAAAACCATCCACATATAATAAAGTGTCTGCGATCCGGCCATTCATCTGCTTGTACATAAGACTGCGGACCGAATTCATCAGGCTGGAGTTTTGTTCACAATATCTTCTGATAATGCTATACCCAAACATCCCGTTTTGCTTAACCACTTTAGCAATAGCGTCTTTCTCAATAAGAAATACCTGGCAATCGGTTAAAGCAACCGATGAAGAATTAAAAGTGTTTCCGGAAAACACTGCAGAGAGTCCGACAAATTCGCCAGGTCTTATAATCCGAAGGTTGTAGTTCTTTGTACCGTCTCCTTCAAGATATTGTTTTGCGTATCCATCTATAATAAACAAAACATACGAGGCAAAAGCTCCCTGCTTGGTGAGATTATCATCTTTCCGGAAAAGCACCTGAGTTTTGCTTGATCTGACAATTTCAGCCTCTTCCGGCAATAGCATCTGAAAGCAAGGTGCCTTGATATCACAAATAAAATCCTTATCTGTTTCGAGAATGGTTTTCATATTTATTGGTTATTTAAACGATACGAAGTTAATTTAAATCAATATAAAAGTTGTCCTGAATCAATCTGTAACTTATTGCACTGCACTCTCAATTCCTTTATTTATGGGACCTGATATAGTATTTTTGTGCCATAAATTAAATATAAAAAGTCATGTTGTATACTAATTTAAAACACCTCGAATCAATTGCTGATCATAATAAAGCGATTAATGAAAATGAAAACGTAATGATAATATGTGGAAGAATGGGTCCGATGTGTATACCTGTTTACGGGATAGCCGAGGAACTTGAAGCTGAATTCAAGCATGTAAAATTTTATGATATGGAGTTTGACAATCCAATATCAGATGTCATCCGGATCTTACCTGAAGTTCGTGGTTTTACGGGAATTCCATTTACAATTTATTATAAAAATGGCAGAGTGGTAAAAGCTACTTCCAGTATCCAGACTAAAGATCAGGTAAAGACAATTATAAACAAAGAATTTTCAGTAGTAGAAGCCATCTGATTAAAATTTAAATAGAAACAAATAACGATAATTTAACATGCAAACAACACTTATCATAATAGTTATTATTGCTGCAATTCTAGGAGGATTGTTTTTAATCGCCCGTGCCAGAATGAAGAATATTCCAGTAGTTGCCGATAACGCTAATATCCTGAAATTAACTGAAAAGAATTTTCAGCATCAGACAAAAAACAAGTTGATATTAGTCGATTTCTGGGCAAGCTGGTGTGCTCCATGCAGAATGATGGCGCCCGTTTTAAATGAAGTTGCTGATGAATTGGCTGGTAATTCATATGTAGGAAAGGTTAATATTGAAGAATACCAATCACTTGCGCAAAAATTCCAGGTAAGAAATATTCCTACCTTAGTTCTTTTAAAAAATGGCATGGAAATAAACCGTTTTGTAGGTATAAAAAATAAAGAGTTCCTTTTACAACAAATTAATAAGATTAAATAAAAAGCATGGCCCTTACTATAAATCCATCAGCATGTCCGCAAAACCACAGTTGCCCTATAATTCCCGTTTGTTCTGTTGGGGCAATTTCGTAAGCCGGATATGGTTTACCGGTTATCGACGAAGCAACGTGCATTGAATGTGGTAAATGCGCAAAGTATTGCCAAATGAATGCTGTCCAAAATAAATATTGAAACAACAGAATAACTATAGAATTGATAATTTTAACTAGAAACAAAAAAATGAAGATGAAAAAAAACATGGGAACAATTGACAAAGTGATCAGAGTACTGGTTGCTGTCATAGTTGTCGTATTGTATTTTACTCACGTAATTTCTGGCGTTCTGGCAATAGTCCTTTTAGCCTTGTCAGCAATTTTTGTTGTAACAAGTGTTTTAAGCTTTTGCCCGCTTTACCTGCCATTTGGCTTGAGCACCAGGAAAAAAGAATAAAACAGAAGGCCGGAACAAACCGGCCTTCTTAATTTTTGATTTTTTTATTTTCCTCGTAAAATATTATTTCCTTAAGCTTGATTTCCACTTCCTGAATACCACTTTCAGTAATGTTAAAAATATAAGCATTACCTATATTCCAGTTCCTGGTAATCTTTCCGGCAAGGCTTTTTCTGACAACCCAAAGCTGCGGTATGGCAACACTCCTTGTTAAATTCTCTATTGCATTACTCCAGCCTTTACCCTTTAATTCAAGGGGTCCGACTTCGTCTATTACAATGAGCTGTATGTCAGAAAGATTCTTAGTATTAAGGATTTCGTTTCCTCTTAAAATCGCTTCATTATTAAAATAGTACTGTCCAAGATTAATCCGGCATTCGTCCTTAACTGTCGAACATAACTCAGTCTGTTCTGATGATTCAATATCAAAAAGATTAAAGCCGGTTCGTGTTCCATTTTCATTTATTCCTAATGAAAGGAAGCCTGCAATCCTGATTTTCTGTTCAAGCAGGTCTGTGATAATTCTTTGAGTGAAGGTTGTTTTGCCCTGGTGGATTTCACCAGTAATAATTATTACCTGGGGCTTTAAAAGATATTCTTTATAAAAGATGTCAAGCAGAGCTTCGGCCTGGCTTAGAATGCTACTGAATGATTTTTGTGAGATACTTTTATTCTTTATACCTGGCATTGAAAGGTTAGATAGAAAAAATGGCAACGCTGAAAATGCAAGACTTAAAGATTGATAAAGATTCGAAAATCCCCTGAGGTACAGTACAGATTTAATTAACGGATTTCTCAGTTCAACACTTATGGATGCAAATCCTATAACCATTATTATTGCACGTGCATTCATTTTGAGACCAACTATTAATCCGTTCATACTAAAGAACACACCTCCTGAGAAGCCATTCCAGAGAAAAGCAGCGGCAAAAGTAATAATCAGGAAACTTATCCAGAAGGATAACTTTTTTAACTGCTTTAAAGAATTCTTATAATTAAGAATGCAAAACCCAACATATAAGATTGAAAAAATTATTGTGGCTAAAATAAAGTCCGAATTCATTAAAAATAATATTCCGGCTATTGATAGCAGATTGATCAACAGAAAAAGGACCGAATAATTTTGTTTTGACGTCTGACTAAATAGCTGATTATTAGACTGGAGTTTGATTTCAGGCTGCCTGTCACCCACTTTTTTCGATTTTAAATATTTTGATCCTGTCAGGTAGCCACCGAATGATCCTGCCAAACCAATAAAGATATATACAGCTGTAATGACACTAAGGAGAGTAACCGGACTCAATTGCTCTAAATCAATCTGTTTCACAGCATATTTGTACAGATCCGATAATATCTTTATAAAGTTAAAGCCATATAATATTAATAGGCTTACAAGCTTATGGAGTATTGTGCTCAGAACAGCAAATGCTCCTCCGGTTAGATAACCAATTAAATTTTTGCCGAATATTGATATGAACAATTCAATCAATATTGCTTCAGTAAAAATTCCAATCATCGGACCAAGGATGAGAGCGCTTGGCGAAATGGACTTCATGAGAGCACATATGATGCCTGCCCTCCAGATAAGGCCATTTTCTTTCCATACCTGAATGAAAGCTATTAATATGAAGACACCTATGAATGAAAGGATCATTCCGGAGAGCGGAATCCTCAGATTATGCAGAAAACTACCAAGAATTATTTCAATTGACGCCCAGATACTGCCAACAACCGAAGCTTTAAGCCATATTGAGTTAAGTGGTTTGTAGATTATTGTTTCCATAATTAATATCAATAATCAGATCGCTTAAATTACTCTTTTATTCTTGAGGATGAATAAAATAAAAACTCCTGTTTTTGATTTCCGAAGTTCGAATAATAGAATTTCTAATCAATATGTCATTATCATTTTTATCTGATATCTTAAATACACCTTACGATTCGCAATTAACGAAATGGTTATCGATTTGATTGTCTTTTGTTACCGGAACTGCAATTTTTATTATCTTTCTTTATGATGTCACTACGCTAAATTATAGAGGATAGTTGATTATTTTTTTATAGAGTTTGGTCCGAAAGCATTAATGACTTCTTCCTTCTATATTTTTAGGTAAATTAGTTTCCTTGCTATATTTGTGCTGAGATTTTAAATATTCTGATTATATTACGATACATAAGATATAATTAACCACGCGGGATGTCAATAATGAACAACCTGAATTATGGAGTAATTGGCAATTGCAGGAGTGCAGCTCTTGTATCAGATAAAGGAAGTATTGACTGGTGTTGCCTGCCCGATTTCGATTCACCTTCAGTTTTCGCCAAAATACTTGATAGCGAAAAAGGAGGTTATCTTAGTTTTGATGTCGATGATAGCTACAGCATTTCCCAGCGCTATTTATACCGGACAAATGTGTTATGTACTGAATTTAAATCATTACAGGGCGCTTTTGAGGTGATCGACTTTATGCCAAGATACAAAACAAGCGAAAATGAATATTATATCCCGGCTGAAATATATCGCTATATAAGGTTGATTTCCGGTACTCCCGGTTTCAGGATAAAATATTGCCCTATCCTTAATTATGCCAGAGATGAAGTTTCCCATGTAACAGAAGACAATCATATAAGAACCTACTCCAAGGTAAGACCGACAGACTGTATATATTTATATTCGAGTTTAAATCTTAATGATATTTTAGAAGCACAGGAAATAGAACTTACTCAAAATCAGTTTCTTTTATTATCCTATAATCAAAAATTAATAGACATAGATATTAACAGGGTTTATCTTGAATATCAACGCACAAAAGTATATTGGTTAAACTGGACAAACCGTTCCAAGAAGTTTGAGAAATATACTGAAGAAATAAACAGGAGTTTACTTGTGCTTAAGATTATGTCTTATCAACCTTCAGGCGCTGTATTAGCGGCACTGACAACAAGTATCCCTGAGACAATAGGTGAAGTACGGAATTGGGATTATCGTTTTTGCTGGCTGCGGGATGCTTCAATGTCTATCAACACTTTAATGGAAATGGGTCATTTAAATTCTGCCCGGCGTTTTTTAATATATATCGAAGGTATTCTTAGATCTAAGGTCGATTCATTCCAAATTATGTATGGTATCAGGGGTGAGCGGGAACTCCGGGAAACGGATCTGCCAAACCTTTCAGGGTATGAAAATTCAAAACCTGTGAGAGTAGGCAATAGTGCATATACTCAAAGGCAAAATGATGTATTTGGTTATCTGTTAAACGTCATTTATCAATATTATGAGTTTTTGCCGCGTACTCTGGCCGAAATTGAAGATATGTGGGAAATCGTCAGAAATATTTCCCGGACTGTTTCAACACATTGGGAAAAGCCGGATAAAGGGATCTGGGAAATACGATACGATGAAAAACACTATGTTTTCTCAAAAGTAATGAGTTGGGTAGCAATGGACAGGGCATCAAAAATTGCTTGTCTGCTCAATAAAAAATACTATGCTGAATCATGGAAAGGCATTGCAAATGATATTAAAGAAGATGTATTAAAGAATGGCTGGAAAGAATATCTGCAATCGTTTACACAGACTTATGATAATTCCAATGTTGATGCCTCATTGCTATTAATGGCAGAATATGGTTTTATAGATGCTCATGATATAAAATATCAAAAAACAGTAATCGCCGTAAAAAAGGCACTTTTGAATAATGGATTAATGTACCGATATATAAACTCCGATGATTTTGGAAAACCTTCAACGTCTTTTACTATTTGCACATTCTGGTTAATTCAGGCTTTGTTCAGAATTGGCATGAAAGATGAAGCCAAAACAATATTTGAAAACCTATTAAAATGCAGGAATCATGTTGGGCTCTTTAGTGAAGGCATTGACTTCTCCACCAAAAGGCTTCTGGGTAATTTTCCTCAGGCTTATTCACATTTAGCCCTGATTAATACTGCTATACTTTTTTCTGAAGAAAAATATATTTCAAAATTTATCAAGCCGTAGCCGGAACGAGTAGAATTATATTCCTGAAATTTATTTCTTGTCTTTAATAATCCTTTTTATTGCGATAGTGGTATTGTTTACGAAAATGAATATCGCTTATTAGAATACAGGAGACTCGCATAACAGGTCTTCATCCAAAACTTCAGATTATAGACTAGCCTATCAAAGATTGTTGCAAAACATATGCCATTAATGCGGCAAAAAAGCCTGTGAGGGCAAGCCAGCTTATATTCTTTAAATACCAGAAAAAGTTTATTTTCTCTATTCCCATTACTGCCACACCTGCTGCTGAACCAATTATAATAGCACTTCCGCCTGTCCCGGCAGAAAGAGCAAGAAATTCCCAAAACATATGATCAGTTGGAAACATTTGAAGCGTAAACATACCCTGTGCCGCAGCAACTAACGGCACATTGTCGATTATAGCAGAGAGGAGGCCTAAAAATGTGCCAGTTATATACTCATTCTTAATATGTTTAATTGTAAACTCAGCCAATCGGCCTAATATACCAATGGATTGAAGGGCAGAAACTGCAAGCAATATTCCAAGAAAGAAAAGAATGCTTGATGTGTCAATCTTTCGTAAAGCATTGGTAACTGAATACTTATGCCGTTCTTCAGGATGCTTGTTTAAATGAATTATACTACTTACTATCCAAATTATACCGAGGGCCAGTAGCATCCCCATAAAAGGCGGCATATGAGTGACAGTCTTAAATACCGGAACAAAAATCAATAAACCGACTCCAGTAAACAGGATAACTTTGCTTTCATAAGTATAATCACTTCTCGTTTCTTCCTTTTTGTCAATTTCATTTTTCCTTAACCTGATTGTCAGAATTAATAGTGGGATTAAAACAGCAATAATACTTGGGAACAATGTTTTGACAATTATGTTTAATGCAGTTATTTGTCCTCCTATCCACAGCATCGTGGTGGTGACATCCCCTAACGGCGACCATGCTCCTCCGGCATTAGCAGCTATTATTACCATTGATAAAAACCACAAACGATCTTTTCTTTCCTTAATAAGTTTGGCACTTAAAGATGTCATTACAATTGCAGTAGTCAGGTTATCGAGAATCGCTGACAGGAAAAAAGTTATTACAGTTACTAGAATCAATAGTTTCGGTATTGATCTGCTTTTTATAGTATCTGTAATTATGTTAAAACCTTGATGAGAATCAATTACTTCTACAATGGTCATAGCCCCCATAAGAAAAAACAATATTGAAGCAATATCAGCGAGATGTTGAAGTAACTGATGTTCGACTTCTGAAACTGGTTTATCAGTAAGAAAATAAAACAACCAGCACAGAACGCCTGTAATAAGTGCTGATGCTGCCTTGTCAATTCGTATTTTATGTTCAAAAGCTATTCCAATATAACCAATAACAAAAACTGCAATTATTATTCCATTCATCTGCATTTTTCATTAGACTGATAATGAGAGATTTAAGCAGTATTTACAAAGGTTGATATTATAAGTATTTATTTGTAAATTTATAAATAAAAAATCAGTATGGCATGCCTAAAGAAATTCACTTTGAAAGATTAGTAATTGCAGCTTATCGTTTACCTTTTAAATTCAGTAAAACAAAAAAAGGGTACAGAGCAGTGCAAAATTCCGGTGGCCTTGTTTCTGCTATCCTCTCTTTGTCTGAAAACTTTAAAAAAAGTGATGCCAATGGATTTAAGGACAAGATAATCTGGACTGGGATTGCTGATAATCTGCCAGATAATTTTTCATCAGATAAATTCGATAACGAATATTTTGACCTGGCCCCTGTTATTTTGCCGCCACATTTAAACGATCTGTTTTACGGGGGGTTTTGCAATGATCTCATCTGGCCATTATTCCATTATTTCCCTTCATACAGTGTGTTTAATTACAGCTACTTTCAGGCATATAAGGAAGCCAATTCCAAATTTTGTGATGAAATTGTCAAAGTTATTAAGCCGGGAGATTTTATCTGGGTGCATGATTATCAGTTAATGCTTCTGCCTGAAATGATACGGGAAAAACTACCGGGAGCTACTATCGGATTTTTTCTTCATATTCCTTTCCCGTCATTTGAGATTTTCAGGTTAATGCCTAGGCTTTGGCGTGAAGCTGTCATTAACGGAATGTTAGGGGCCGATTTAGTCGGGTTTCATACTCACGACTATACGCAGCATTTTATAAAATCCGTCAGACGGACTGTTGGTTATGAGTGCAGGCAGAATATAATATATTCTCCGCATAAGATTGTAAAGGCAGATGCCTTCCCTATAGGTATTGACTATAATAAATACCATTCTGCATGTATGGAAGAGCATGTATTGACTGAAAAACAAAAGATAAAAAAGAACCTTTCCGGTCAAAAGCTAATTTTTTCTGTTGACAGGCTCGATTATTCCAAAGGTTTACTTTTACGGCTTAAGGGATATGAAACATTTCTTGAAACTTTTCCCAAATGGCGTTCAAGAGTAGTTTTCAATATGGTCGTTGTTCCTTCGCGCGTCAATATTGAAAAATACAAGGAGATGAAGCAGGAAATAGAATCAACCGTCGGCCGTATTAACGGTAAATACAGCTCATTAGTCTGGAGACCAATCATTTATCAGTATAAATCATTATCTTTTAATGAGATGGTTGCTCTTTACGATTTAAGTGATGTTGGACTTATCACACCCTTACGTGATGGTATGAATCTTGTTGCTAAAGAATATATTGCCTGTCAGATTGAAAATAAGGGTGTTTTAATCCTGAGTGAAATGGCAGGTGCAGCAGCAGAGCTGAATGAAGCTTTAATTATTAATCCGGCAGATAATATTGAAATGGCGGAAGCAATTTTTAAAGCACTTGAAATGGGAACAGAGGAAAAGCATATTCGCCTTGAAAGGATGCAAAACCGGATATCGAGCTATAACGTTTTTACCTGGGCCTTGGATTTTTTCAATCAGACATCTGAAATTAAACAACAACAAAATCTAATGAGTATACGATTTATTAAGAAAACAATTTCATCACAAATCATTTCTGGTTATAAAAATTCAGCTAATCGGATCCTTTTTCTCGACTACGATGGCACACTTGTCTCTTTTGCCAAATATCCCGAATTGGCAACGATTAATAAGAATACTTTGGGGATAATAAAAAAATTATCTGCCGATCCAAAAAACCAGATTGTCATTATAAGCGGCAGGACCAGAGATTTTCTTGAAAAACAGTTCTCAGGCGTTAATGTCACTTTAGTTGCCGAACATGGCTACTTTATAAAAAGAGCGGAAGAGAATTGGGAATCGACCATTAATACTGATTTAAAATGGAAAGAAGTCGTACTTCCTATTCTTAATCAATATGTTAGTCGCTGTAACGGAACTTTTATTGAAGAAAAAGCAGGTAGTATTGCCTGGCATTACCGGAATGCCGATTCTGATTTTGCCCAGTTGCGTCTGCATGAATTACGGGATGATCTTTCAGAAATTATTCGCCATAAAACAGAATTCGAAATTCTTGAGGGGAATAAGGTGCTTGAAGTAAAAAGTGGTAAATACGATAAAGGCCAGGCTGCCATTAATTTAATGAAAAACAAACACTTTGACTTTATACTTGCCGCAGGTGATGACAAAACTGATGAATCACTTTTTAAAATACTTCCTGTTTCAGCATATACAATAAGGGTTGGATTAAGTCCCTCAATAGCTAAGTATAATGTTTCTGATTTTTCTTATTTATTAAAACTATTGGAGACAATGGCTGAATGATTTTTATTTGGAATTAATGATAGATAAGCTTTATCAAATTATATAAAATAAGGTACATTCATACCTCCCGCTCCTCAGATATTTTATGGAGTTTGGAGTTGTAAGTGGCAATAATTCCTTTACGTGTGATCAAACCAACCAGATGTCCGGGATCCTCATGTTCTACAACCGGAATACGTCCTATGTTCCTTGAACCCAGGTACTTCGAAAAAGGGATGTATCGCGAATTTGGTAAATTTTTAAAACAAAACGTCGATGTACCTATAATACTTGCCGGCTGTATGGATAATCCTGAGATGGCCTATGAGGCCTTCGGCACCTGCTGTGATATTATAGCCTACGGAAGACCGATGCTGACAAGCGAATTGTAAATGGAAGAACTTCATAATAATAACACCACTATAAAAAAATATCATGAACAAGAACGCTGACCGGATTATCCTACAGGATATTGCACGAAAGGCAATGATCTCAAGAGGATTGGCACCAGATTTTCCTGATGCTGAAATCGCAGAATTGAATAAAATATTACTTCCGGCTACCTGTAAACCTGAAATTGCCAAGGATATGCGCGATCTGCTATGGTGTTCAGTCGATAATGCGGATTCACTTGATCTCGATCAATTAACATTTGCGGAATCACTGGAAGGAAATAAGGTTAGAATATTGGTTGCCATTGCGGATGTTGATGCATTAGTAAATGCTAAATCTAATATTGACAATCATGCCAGCCAAAACACGGCCTCTGTTTATACTGTTGCCAGGATATTTCCAATGCTCCCTGAGAAATTATCAACCGATCTCACGTCGCTGTGTCTGGATTCCGATCGCTGTGCTATTGTTGTTGAAATGATACTTGGAAATGATGGAAAAGTACAACAATCTGATGTTTATCAGGCAATAGTGCGCAACCATGCAAAGCTCCAATATGCGAGATTAGCTGCCTGGCTCGATGGAAAAGGGGCTGACTATCCGGAAATTACCAGGGTTAATGGACTTGCTGAGAATATAAAACTGCAGGACCGTATGGCACAAATGATTAAAGAGTTGCGTCATGAGCATGGCGCTTTGGAATTTGAAACGATTGAAGCCATGCCAATCTTTGACGGAGATACCTTGAAAGAAATGAAGGTTGAGCAAAAAAACAGAGCCCTAGATTTGATTGAGGATTTTATGATCGCAGCAAATGGGACAACAGCCCGTTACTTAACGGGGAAAAATTTCCCTTCACTGAGAAGAGTTGTCAGAATTCCTAAACGTTGGGATCGGATCGTAGAACTGGCTTCCGAGAATGGATTTTCGTTACCCGCAGAGGCTGACTCCAAATCTCTTGCCGAATATCTTAAGTTCATAAAGCAAAAAGACCCGCTGCATTTCGTTGATATGTCCATTAGTGTACTTAAACTTTTAGGGTCAGGTGAATATGTTGTGGACACACCTGGTGCTATACCACCAGGTCATTTCGGTCTGGCTGTGAAAGATTATACACATTCTACTGCTCCCAACAGACGCTATCCTGATCTGATCACACAACGTTTGCTGAAATCGGCTATCTCAGGCAAGCCTATTCCCTATACAATGGAACAACTGGGACAGATTGCGACTCATTGTACGATGAAGGAAGATGATGTGAAAAAGGTAGAGCGGCAGGTTGAAAAGTCGGCTAATGCTATACTCATGCAGTCCAGAATTGGAGAAATATTTGAAGCAATCGTCAGTGGTGCATCGCCAAAAGGGACATGGATAAGGCTTTTTCATCCGCATGTTGAAGGAAAACTGGTAAATGGATTTAAAGGATTAAAAGTGGGACAAAAACTAAGAGCACGTCTAACACATATAAATGTGGAATCAGGATATATAGATTTTGAAAAGGTTAAATGATGTAATTCTTTTTTTTGGTATCATCTTTCAGTGCCTCGAATCCCGAGACTACGTCAAACAGTTCCTCATCAATTGTACTTTGTCGCAAGCTATGAAACTTATGGTTAAGATCGTCCAACATTTCTTCTATGTTTTTTTCAGCTCTTTGCATGGCAGCCAAACGACTTGAATTCTCACTTGCTAAAGATTCAGCACATGCCTTGAACAAAGAAACAAAAAGGTATCCATCAATTAGTTCCAACAAGGTCGTTCTAATTTCTCCTATTACCTGTGGTATTTTTTTAGTTGGCCAGTTAAGTTCCGATAACGTCTGTTTCCATTTTGTATCTAACGGTAATAAGCGCTGACTAACAGGCAAGTAAGTTGCCGCTGATACCGGTTGATTATGAAAAATATAAACTTCTTTCGCATCTCGTTTTTCATTGGTCTCTTGACTTTTAACCAAAATTTGCCCGACCAGCTGGGTAATCGCATCAACAGAACCTGGAACCTGAAAATGATTTGTAATAGTAAAGCCTGCATCCGATAGAAGTAATTGAACACGTTCTCCAACAGCCCATATTTCCTTTTTACCCTGTAAGTTACTGAGCGATTTGGATACGAACCCGGTAAGTGAATCATTAAACTGCCCTACTAAACCCTGATCAGATCCGAAAACTATTGCACATATCAGTTTTTCATTATTTTTTCCCCGGTCAGGCTTTTCTGTTATGACATCAATTTTTATTTGCCTGAAATACGCAATTATGCCTAAAGCTATGGTATGATAATAGTCCCCAAGCGATTCAACAGCCATTTCGTACTGTCCAATATTAGAAGCTGCCACAGCTTTCATCGTCCTGACTACCGATTTTATATCTTCTGCACCTTCCAATTTTCTGCGCAGGTTTTCTAATGTATCCATTACTTCTGATTTTGATCTGGTTCAGGTTCTTTTTTTGTTTTTGTTTTTGTTTCTGATGCTGATTTTGGTTCGGGTTCAGGTTCTTTTTTTGGTTTTGTTTCTGTTTCTGTTTCTGTTTCTGTTTCTGTTTCTGATGCTGATTCTGGTTCAGGCTTATCATTAAAAGGAGCAAGTGTATCACCGGCAATTTTCAAAATAATTTCACGGTCTGTATCGCTCAGGTCATTATCTGACAATAACCGGTTGAGCACCTCCTTTGAAAGTTCTGTAATTATCTTCTGCAATGCCGCTTCCGCCTCCTGCACCTTGTTAACGGGTACAACATCAAAAAGTCCGCCCGACAATGCAAGAAGAATGACAATCTGTTCAGGAACAGGCATTGGATGAAGTTCATTTTGTTTGAGACAAACTCGAATACGCTTCCCATGTTCAATTATTTTCCGCGTATTTTCATCTAGTCGTGTACCAAAACGGGAAAAGGTTTCCAGTTCTTCAAACTGAGAATAAGCTAATTTAAGGTTACCTGTAATAGAACGATATGCAGGTAGTTGAGCTTTACCTCCTACACGGGAAACTGATTTACCGACGTCAACTGCAGGTAGTATACCCAATTCAAAAAGCTTCGGAGATAAGTAGATCTGTCCATCGGTTATGGAAATAAGATTTGTAGGAATGTATGCAGAAATATCCTGCGCTTCAGTCTCGATAATTGGTAATGCAGTAAGCGAACCTCCTTTCAGGTTACCACTCAGGTGAGTGGACCTTTCCAGTAATCTTGAATGTATATAGAAAATATCTCCTGGAAATGCTTCACGTCCGGGAGGTCTTCTCAATAAAAGTGATAGTTCACGATAGGCACGTGCGTGATGTGTCAGGTCATCATAGACTATAAGCACATCGCGACCTTGTTCCATAAAATATTCAGCAATGCTAGTGGCAGCATACGGAGCGATGTATTTCAATCCCGGGGCATTGTTCCCTTCAGTGGCAACCACAATAGTATATTCCATTGCGCCTTTTTCTTCCAGGTTAGCTATAACTTTTGCTATGGATGATGCCCGCTGTCCGATAGCGCAATAAACGCATATTACATTTTTGTCATTCTGATTGAGTATCGTGTCAATTGCAATAGCTGTTTTGCCTGTCTGACGGTCTCCTAAAATCAATTCACGCTGTCCGCGACCAATAGGTATGAGTGCATCGATAACCTTTAATCCTGTTTGCAAGGGAATTGATACTGTAGAGCGATCCATTATAGCGGGAGCAGAGCGCTCTATAGGTAGTCGTTGTTTAAAAGAAAAAGAACCTTTTCCGTCCACCGGTTCTCCTAATGGGTTAATCACTCTCCCGATCAGGGAGTTATCCACCGGGATGTCCATTACACGACCTGTCCGTTCTACTTCATCGCCGGCATTTAATAAGGAATCTTCACCAAGAAGAATTGCACCAATCGAATCTTCATCTATATTGTATGCAATACCAAATAAACCATTTGGAAACTTCAACAGTTCTTCAAAACCTACACCCGGAAGGCCTAAAACTTTAACAATTCCTGCTGATACGCTGATTACTGAACCCACTTCGCGGGGGACCAAGGGCAGAATGAAGCTTTTTCTACCACGGGCCAATTGATCAAATGTATTATCTATAGTTTTATTAAATTGGTGTATTGGCATATTGAAGAAGTGTTACTGGTTACTGGTTGCTGGTTTTGCTTTTGGTTTCGCCTTCATCTTCGCTTGAACTTTTTGTTTTGCTTTCGGTTCCTTTTTCTCTTTGTTGTTTGTATCCGGCATTTTTTCAGGTTCTTCTTTTAATTCTGCCTTCAACGTTTCGGAGATACTTTTCTGAATTGAGCTGAGGTATTCTGAAATACTCCATGCAAGTTTAAATCCATTGGATGTAAGTTCAATACCGCCTATTAATTTGGGCACGGTTTTAAATTGAAATTGAGTTTTTGTGCCGAGTATTTCATTAACAGTATTTTTAATTTCTATTTGCTGTTTTGAAGGCAAATCAAATGCGGTTTGTACCAGTATGGAATTTGAACCGATTTTGAAAGCTTTGGTAAGTTTCTCTTTCTCCCCGTTTTTTGATTCCTTTAAACGATTGATAAAGATATTTACCGATTGTTCCTCCAAACTCATGGATGCAAGATCTTTGAGTGTTTTTCTTGTTATGGCGAAAACTTCCTCCTGTGTCTTTTGCACAATATCATGCTCAAGGTTCTCCTGCATTGCATTCAATGACTTTTTCAGTTTGGAACGCAAAACGGTGGATTCATTCCTTGCCTCTTCAAGTAGTTTCTCCCGCTCTTCATTTGTTTCTGCAATAGCGTTGTCCATCAGCTTTTTCTTTTGCTGATCAAACTTTTCATTTTTTTCCAGAAATTCAGCCTGCTCCTTTTTAGCTTCAGTCTCTTTAGCTTTGGCATCCTTCAGCTCCGACGCAATTTTACTTTCACGATCATCAATAGCCTTGAGTACCGGCTTATAAAGAAATCGTCTGAGCAACCAGACCAGAACGAAGAAATTAATTATCTGAGCTATTACTGTAAACCAGTTAATTTTCATTTTGTGTTTTTTACTTTGCAATGATATGATTCCAGAACGGGTTAGCAAAGATTAGAATCATCGAGACTACGAAACAATATAT